>Ga0222714_10002675_pt1 | contig 18648 bp, 15 predicted proteins | sample C33_3DmetaG_FD_165048 | JGI IMG/M metagenome (GOLD analysis project Ga0222714, IMG submission 165048) | Estuarine water microbial communities from San Francisco Bay, California, United States - C33_3D | ecosystem: Environmental > Aquatic > Marine > Unclassified | place: USA: California...
GTAATCATGCTGTCGTCGTAATCTTCATCGCCACCCCAGATCAACTCTGTTTTACAATGCCAACAGTTCATAAGTCGTAACTCCTTGAGATGTCTTCAGCCTCAACTAAGTCAGCACCAACTAAGTCAGCCTCAACTAATTCAGCCCTAAATAAGTTAGCCTTAGATAAATCAGCTTGATTTAAATCTTCTTCATAAGTGAAAATCACTTCGCCTTTTTTATTTTTAATTTCATTTGTCATTTTAGTTCCCCGTTTTGTTTATTTAAAAACCCATTGCGATGGCAAGTGTCTCTAATTGGTCTTTATTTAATTTAATACGATATAAGTTAGCTCCAAGTAAGTCAGCTCCACGTAAGTTAACCCCAAATAAGTTAGCCCCAGTTAAGTCAGCCTCAACTAATTCAGCACCAACTAAGTAAGCCTCAACTAATTCAGCACCATGTAAGTCAGCCCATCGCAAGTCAACCCCTCGCAAGTCAACCCCTCGCAAATTAACTACACGTAAGTCAGCCTCAACTAAGTCAGCCTTAGATAAATCAGCTTGATTTAAATCTTCTTCATAAGTGAAAATCACTTCGCCTTTTTTATTTTTAATTTGCTTAGTCATTTGTTATCACCTTTCATCATATTGATTAATCACTTATTATCACTTCGCCTTCTGTCTCAATCCATACCTTTGCACCACACGATAATGGTTTGTCTGGACTGTATATGACAAAGCTCGGACCATTAATCTGAACAAAGTCACCTTTAGCATTTCCTCTTGAATGCTTAACAGTCATTACCGGTTTACGATCATCCGGGTTCTTGTTGTTATGCTTGATGTTGTGTTGGTTAATATGGATACGTTTAACAATTCCTTCTTTTAAGATCATAGGTCATAACTCCTTGATAAGTCTTCTGCGTCGACGATGTAGAGGTTCTGCTTGGTCCGGGTCACGCCGACGTAAAAGACCCGGTGCATATCATCTGGGTTAATCCTCATTTCTTCGTCGGCTGCTGGACTAAGGTCCGTAAACAGCACGACGTTATCTGCTTCACCACCTTTTGATCCGTGGATCGTGGACGCTGTAATGCGGGGTATGCCATTGAACTTCTCACCGCGGCGTAACAGAGCCGTGATGTATGCCCGGTCCGTCTCGGGCAGCTTGTCCATTGCTTCTGACCAGATCATATTGCTGGTGGCCAGCAAGCCATGGTTAACGGACAGGTCTTGCATGTTAACCAAGTCGGTATCTTCTATGCCCGGCAGCTTCTTAAAGCCCCGTGTTACGCGGGTTCCGATGGACATGAAGCCGTAAATCTTGCGGGCAACTTCGCCCGAGATTTCCTTTCCTTTCCGCAATTGCTCCCAGCCGTTTACAGCGTCAGAAACTTTTTCGCTGATGGACCGGTGGCCGCGGTAAGTGAACAGGTAACCGTTTGATTTTAAATCATTTGCCACGGGCTGTAGCTGGTATCCGGCTTGGGACAAAATGAGCCACGAGCCTTGTGTCATGTCGAGCGTGTTGATAGTGTTAATTCGCGTCACATTGCCGAGTTCGTCACGAGGTTCATACCGCTTCGGAAATCGTCTGGCGATGCGACGCACGACATTTTCAGCCACTTCATGCACACGCCGGGGGATACGGTAGGACTGCGACAGCGTCTCTGATCCACCGGGCAGGTTGATGAACCGGTCGACGTTAGCGCCAGCCCACCGATAGATTGCCTGATCGTCATCGCCTGCGGCATACATGCGCTTGGAGTTAGCATCCAAGATGTCGGCGATATCCCATTGCAGGTTGCTCAAGTCCTGCGCTTCGTCGAGGAAGCACAGATCAAACTCTGGGCAATACTTGTCAGACTGCCGCACGAACTCTTCCAGCATGTCGGTAAAGTCGTAAACACCCATCTTCTCTTTGTATTCGCGCAGGCATTTGTCGACGTAGTTGACCGTGTTCCAGTTAGCTTCGATGTGGCTCATGTTGTATTGGTCGCGCAGAGAAACCTTCCGCAGCCGGGCTAGGTTAATCAGCCCCAGCACAGGATCGTTGGCCGCGGTCATTGAAGGGACGTCTTCGAACTGGTCGTGTTTTGCGCCAACTAGACTGACGCCGATTGAGTTCCCAAGCTCTTTGTAGTTCTGCGGCTGCATCACCTGCTCGGGTCTAATATCTGTGGAAGTTAGCGCCAGCGAGTGCAGGGTGCGGAAATAGATCAGGTCTTTCTTGGGGTCCAAGCCAAACCGTGCGGCAGCGCGTTCTTTTGCTTCGTTGGCGGCCTTCCGGGTAAACGCTAAGAAGGCTATGCGGTGTGGGTGAATGCCGCTTTCTAGGGCGTCATCCACCATGTTCAGCAAGGTGGTGGTCTTCCCGGTGCCGGGAGGCCCGAATATCCTAAACATTCTCTTCCTCTATCTGTCTGACTATTTGGCGGATGCGCTCACGGGTTAACCCATAGATCACCCCGATGGCGGTAAAGGTCATGCGCTTGCACTTCCAAAGGTCGTAAATCTCTTTGTTGCGCTTGATGTACTTCTGCTTTGTCAAAACGGTGCCCCCTGCGTAGAACCAAACTCTGGCGGATTGATGTCGATGTCTGCGCTATCAAACGACGGTATCTGCCAGACACGAACGGCACGGCCCTTGATCTTCAGGACAACGCTTTCGCCATTGATGTCGCGTAACCGCTGGGCAATTTTGTGCGACTTGTATTCAAAGAACTTGTTCTTGCGTAGAAACGCTTCGAAATCTTTCAGGCGGAAATAGGTGATGCCTTGTTCTTCGTCGGTCCATGGGCGACGGAGCAGGATTTCTTCTTTGTCCTGCGCCTGCTGTAGATGGCGGCAGAACTCTTCGAGGTAATCGTAGAACTGGCCGCTGATGCTGGCATCTTGTGCCACTTCGATGATTGCGCTTTCGTTGTCGCGCATCTCAGTCAGCAAGGTGCTGATGCGGCCTTCCCATTGCTGCTTGGCCACGGAGCGGGGCATGAAGTTGAGCTGTTCCATACAGGCTCGCTGGAACGTCATCTGGTTTATCAGGGCTTCGGTATCCAGCTCCAGAGGCTCGCCGTTGACGTCCATGAACCACACGGGAGGGGTAGAGTTGTACTTCCGCAGGTTAGCGATTGTGGCCCCGGATACAGCGGCTCCTACGCCGTGTTTGCGGGTGCGGCACAGCTCTTTATTGCAGTGTGCGCTTATCGGAGCGTCGTTGCACTTGTAGGCGTAGTCTTTGCGCTGCACCTGCTTGGCGACTATGTTGACCTCCGGCAATGGCAATGGCGGAGATAGGTACTCCATGTTGTAGCGTAATATCTCGGATTCCCAACTGTCAGGATATGCTTTGCGTAGATATACCCCGAGGTTGAATAGACCATTATTTCTGCCCCCTTCGCTGATACCGGCTTTACAAAGTATTTGTAAGCAAGGCGGGCCATCTTGAAGCAGTTCGGTCTCACCGTTGCCTACGACTTGCAGCTTAACGACTTCTTCGGGCGTTTGAACATGTTTATCGTACAGCCCGTAAAACTCTTCTAGCGTAGCGGATGTGCCATCGTCGAGGAATGCGTAGCGCAGTCCGTTTTCGTGATCGTAATATGGCAGGTTGAGAAAGTTACCTACGTCTCCGCGATCCAAATGTAACTTAATTTGCTTTGGGAATATCTCACTCTCGCCATAGCCGAGGGCCGCGGACATATGTTGCAGAGCCTTCTGCATGTCTTTTGCTTCGACCCACTCGGACGAAAACAGGTAACAGTGCGCCCCGCCCGACTTGGAGCGGCAGACGACCAGCGGCAATTTTAAGCGCCGAATTTTTTCAACCAAAAGCTTGTGGTCCAGCGGGTACTGATCGACGTCGATGCAGCCCCATTTGCACATGTTGTCTTCGTTGATAGGGATAATGCCCAGTCCAGCGCCTTTGCCGGACAGGTGGTTTTCCCAAAGCTTCTCGGGCCGTGGTTGTCGGATGACGCCAGCCTTACCTTTGGTTTTAGCGCCGGTCCCTGTTTTTTCTATCTTGAAGTAGCCATAAGCTTCCTTCAGGCCATCAAAAATGGCCGCAAACTTTTCTGCTGACATTGTTGCCCCCTACGGAAAAAATACGGCGGAGCCGAAGCCCCGCCGCAACGATGACTTAAAACGGTGTGTCGCCGCCTGTTTGATCTTCCGTATGTTTAACAACAACATCACCCGCAGTGATGCTGTCAGCAAACGCTTTGGCTCGACCGTACAAACCTGCATCAGTGATCGGGCCGTCTACCGACATTTCCCAGCCGTGCCACGAGCCTTTGGAGTTTTCCTCTTGGATCGTTTTCAGGTGGTAGATGTGCGAGAAACGCGGTGGGGTGAAGGGACCGTTCTTGCCCTGCATCTGGCGCGAAGCCATCATGCTGTTCCACTTACGCGACTTTTTGAGCTGCGTAGATTTCATGGCAATAAGAGCGGTCTCAGCGCCACCGTCTTCGTTCAGAAGAACGACGAAGTGCTGATGGGTCTCTTCGATGTACTCGCCATTGCCGCTGACAACGTAGTCTTTGTTGTCGTCTGCGGAACGTTGAGTTTCGGGACGGTTGTCACCGGGCTCGTAAATTGCCACGGGCGCACCGGTTCCGCTGCCACGCGGAGACCACTGGATGAAGCGACGCTGGTAAGCACAGGGGATCACGCGGATGCCGTCCTTACCTTTGTAGATTGCACCAGTGACGGTGTTGTAAATATCGCCCTTACGAGCATTTTCGTTCTCGTCCAACACAGAGTCATTGCCTGACAGAACTTTAAGGAAGGGAAGCGCGAGGTCTTCCTGTCCCATGTTCTCCATGCCACGGCCTGCATCGGCTTCAAACATTGATGGATCGAACTCCATGATTGCGGAGTTTTGCTTCGTTGCTACTGATTTGCTAGTCATGATTATTTACCTCTCTTGATAACTGCACGTTGGCCAACCCATGCTCCAAAAAGCTCCATAGGAAACGCATCCCCTTCTTCCACGCGTTCTTTTACGAAAGCGCGTAGCGTCTGCGGATGGATTTCGGTCTTTTGCTCGGGAACATAGCCTTGTTGCTGCGCGAACGCAGCGAACGCACTTGCTTGATCGTCTTCTCCACGTCCAAACTGGCACAAGACAGTATTTTTGATAATGTCGTCGTACCCGTTGTCGCGTAGCCACTCGTAAGCGGCGGGACGGTTGTCCATGAGGATTGAAGCCCCATAGGTTTGCTTAACCTCGACGGTCGAGCCGTCATCAAGGCTAAACGAAGAGATGCCGATTTCAGCAAGCATTGCTGGCATTTCTTCATCCGTGAGCTTCAGAAGGGACTTCTTCTCGTCCTTGAGTTTTTCCTCAAGGTTTTGAATCCGTTCTTCTTTGTCTCGGATTTGGCGGGCCAACGCGGCTACAGAAGTAAGCCCCTGTTGGTCTACTTTTTCTACAGACGAAGCTAGGGTCTCCTCGAAGTCTTGCTCCATCAATTTCGTCAAGTCATCACTCATCGTGTTTCTCCTGTCGTGGTTAAAGGCACCGGTTGGGCCTTGACAAAAACAGATAATATCTTATATCATAAATCTGTCAAGCGGTTTTTTTTCACAGGACACACAAAATGGGATTCAAGTTCAAAACACAGCCCTACGACCACCAGCGCAAGGCGCTCAAAGACTCGTGGTCCGCGGAGTATTACGCGCTCTTCATGGAGATGGGCACGGGGAAGTCGAAGGTGGTTGTCGACAACATAGCCATCTTATACGAAGCCGGGAAGATCACAGCGGCATTGATAGTCGCTCCAAAAGGAGTGTACGACAACTGGGTCCGCGGGGAGATACCCGCGCATCTTCCGGACAGGATCGTGCGCCACGTCATGCGGTGGAGCCCCGTGAAGACGCAGAAGTACGAGAACGAGCTAAAGGACTTCATCGTCGACAAAGACCAGAAGCTCAAGATTTTCGTCATGAACGTCGAGGCGTTTTCGTCGGAGCGCGGCTTTGAGGCAGCGCAGGCGTTCTTGTACCAGAACCCGAACAACATGATCGTCGTGGACGAAAGCACGACCATCAAGAACCGCAAAGCGCAGCGCACTGCCAACCTGATAAAGCTGCGCGATTTGGCCAAATACCGTCGCATTCTGACTGGTTCGCCAATCACCAAGAGCCCAATGGACCTGTTCAGCCAATGCGAGCTGTTAAAAGAAAAGTGCCTCGGGTTTAACAGCTACTTTGCGTATCAAAGCAGGTACGCGAACGTCCAGAAGCGCACCATGGGCTACCGGAGCTTCCAGCAAATTGTCGGCTACCGTAGGCTGGACGAGCTGTCTGAGAAGCTGGACAAGATTAGTAACCGGACGCTGAAAGAAGACTGCTTGGACCTGCCAGAGAAGGTCTACATCAAGCGGTTTGTTGATCTGACGCCCGAGCAAGAACGTGTCTACAACCAGATGAAAAAGCTGGCGCTGGCCAAGCTGGAGACTGGAGAGTTAGCGACGACGGCCAGTGTGCTGACGCAGATCATGCGCTTGCAGCAAATCTGCTGTGGCCACTTCCAGCCCGACGATGAAGACATCAAAACCCTGAAAAACAACCGCATGAGCGAGTTGATGGATTTGATCGAAGAGGTCAACGGTAAGGCCATCATTTGGGCCACCTATACGCACGACATCCTGAACATAGTGGCCACGATCAGGGAGCGGTTTGGCGAGGACAGCGTGGCGTGTTACTACGGCGGCACTCAGCAAGACGACCGGCAGGACATTGTGAACCGTTTCCAAGACAAGCGTGACCCGCTGCGGTTCTTTGTGGGTCAGCCCAAGACAGGCGGTTACGGCATCACCCTGACGGCGGCCAACACGGTCATCTACTACTCAAACAGCTATGACTTGGAGATACGCCTGCAATCGGAAGACCGGGCGCACCGTATCGGCCAGACAAACAAGGTCACCTACATTGATCTGGTCTCGCCTAACACCATCGACGAGAAAATCCTCACCGCGCTGCGGAGCAAGATTGATATTGCCGGGGAAGTGCTTGGCGAAGACGCCAAAGATTGGCTGCGTTAGTAAGCGTCCCGCTTACCCGCCCGGATGACCTCTAGGAACCGCTGGGCTTCCTCTTGCGACATGGGGCGCATCTCTTCATGCAGCTTTTCGTCATAGGACCGCAGTTCTTGGTGCGAAGGGGCCGTGGGCCATTTGATCCCGCTTTGCTGTGCGCGTTGCGCGGCTTCTTCTACGTCTAGGATTTGTCCATCCCAAACCGTTGGGATCAAGGTCGGTGTCCCGTCTACGTCAATTTGCGCCGTATACACGGTTGAGACAGAGCCATCTTCATTCTGGACGGCTTTACCCTCTGCAAGGTTGCGGTAATGGTGTTCTAGGATAGGGTCCATTATGGTGTTTCATCCTTGCTTTGTTCGTACAACGCCTCAAGCGTTCCTAGCCGAATAGTTAACTCATGTACGCGGTCTTGTATCCGTCGCAATTCTTGTATGTTTCTGTCTGCTGCCTCAAGCAAAATGTCTTGTCGAGCATCTGCGGGTAACGAGCCAAGTTCCCCCCGAGGCCATTTGATACGAAATTCTGTGTTTGCGTTTACTTCAACCGCCTGCATTTCTATATTGTGTTCAAGTGTCGTGAGCCGCGATTCGACTGTAAAATACGCCATCGTCGCTGCCGCTGTAACAAAGATCATCGCCAGCAAGTTTTTCAGCGGAATGGTCAGGTCTGTGTTTTCGCTTATTTTTGCCATAGCACGAGGGTAAACTCCATTAGCCTTTCTATTTCGCGAACGGCGCGTACTGCCGGTAGAAGTCAATCCCGCGCTGCGCTTTCGGACCTTTCGGCTGTTGCTGCATGATATTTGGTATATACGGGCGTGTAACGGCCTCTTCTTCCATAGGTTGGGCAAAGATGTTCCCGATGCCTGCCATCAGATATTCGCTGTTTGCCCGGAAATCTATGTCTGGCGGAGTGTAAGACACCGTGCCGAGGTCATCAGGTCTACGTCTTGGACGCGGGGATGGATCAGCCCCGGGCGTTCTTTGGAAAAACTGGCCCATGCCTGTAGCTGCTGTTGTTGTAGCTTCTGCGGAAGACCTTGCTGGAGACGGAAGGATTTCGCCGCGATCCACGCCATGGATTTGTGCGACGTAGTTGCGGGTCTCTTCAAACGGAGGAAGACCGCCATATTTGCGGACATTACCGGGGCCCGCGTTGTAAGCAGCGAGGGCCAAGGGCACAGTGCCAAACTCGTTCATCATGCGACGCAGGTAACGCGCCCCGCCACGAGCATTGTCGAGGGGGTTGTTTGGATCAACGCCCATCTCACGGGCCGTGGCAGGCATGAGTTGCATCAAACCAATCGCGCCAGATTCACTTCTGGGGCCTTGGCGGCCTTTATTTTCGGTGTACATCACGCGTAAATATAGCTCTGGATCGACGCTTTCTTCCATGGCGACATCGACCGGGTCAAACCCGTAGTCGTTCATCACCTTCTGGCGCATTTCCGCCAAAGCCTCTTCCGTAATCGCGTCTACTGCGCCGCCTTGGCTAAAAAGCTGTGCCTGTAGCTGCTGTTGTTGTAGCTGCTGCTGTTGGTATGGCTGCGGAAGACCTTGCTGGAATTGAGTTTGGAACTGCTGCGACATTGGGCCGCCGCCGAAACCAAAGCTTTCCTCTACGCCAAAGTGAGCGCGTTCAGCCTGATCCACAAGATCAACAAAGTGATCTACTTTTTGGGTTTCTTTCTGAACCTGCGGGCCAACGTAAGTTTGGGCTAAGTAATTTCTATAAACGTTTAAGGGCTGAGATTGCATCATGCCCATTTGATTATGGAAATTCTGGTTCATTTGCTGGAACAAGCCACCAATACCTTGCATTTGCCCAAGAGCAGGCGGCCCTTCAGAAGCTGGGACAGGGGCTTGAGCTTCTTCGCCAAGGGCTTGGGAAAGAGAAGCACCCGTAGTTTGTGGTTTTATAGAGTTATGAAATGCTAATCCGGGAACCATGCCACCCTCCTGAAATCCCATGGCAGACGAGCCGAATCCCGACATGCCCGCTAAACTTACTTCTGGGGTCGACCCGAAGTTTTCCCGACCGGCTACATAATACTGACCCGGCGATGTCATCACCTGCTGCGCTGTCGCTGCGGTATTACCACGGCGGATAGCGCGGCTTTCGGCCTGCTTCAGGAACGTGTCGACGTCTGTCTGGCCAAAACCCGGATTGTTAGGCGCGACGGGTGCGTCACCGCCTTTGAACACCGGAGCGGTGCCAAACCACTTGCCCGGCGACGCTACTGTGCCAGACCATTGGTTATACGGCGTTGTGCGGTCAGTCGCGTTCCAGTCGGCAATTTTCTTGTTATAAGCTTCAGCCTTCTGCTTCCACGCGTTTAGATCGGCGTTGTACTTGTTCACCGTCTCGTTGAACGCATCTACCTTGGTCTGATACGCCCCTGCATCGGTGCGGTACTGCTCCAATGCCTTGTTGTAGAGGTTAATCCTGTTGTCGTAGTCGTTCAGGATGTCGCGATCAGCTTGGTAGTAACGAGCTTGCGGGCTGGCATACTGGAGGATCGACATATCAACCCCCCATCAAGCTGCCAATGCCGAGAAGCTCGCGGTCCTCGGGGAATAAAGCTGCATACTTAGTCCGATCCACAGGGCCCGAAGACTGGATGGGTGGCCGTTGTGGGGCCGCAGACGCCAGTTGAACCGGACTAGGTGCAGCCCCGCCGCCCTGAGTGGGAAGTTGGGCGGGCGGAACCAGTGCCCCTTGCTGGTTAGGCGGGGGCAAATTCGGTGACGGAGGAGGAATATCCTCACGCTCGCGCATAAATTCGCGCTCGACACTTGGGTAAACGTCGACGACCGGACGGAAGCCCAAATCGGCAAGTATCTGGCCGGCACGTTGCATGAGACGCATTTTTTCGCGCTGGCTACGCGGACGACGCATCATGGTCGCCAACAATTCTGGGTTACGCATTAGCTCGCCCATAACGTCGGTCTGCATGGAGGCAGGCAGGTCGGCAAAGATACGACGCATGGTTTCTGCACCGCGTCCGGCAGCGATAAGAGCGCCGGGGCCAGATTTCCCACCAGTGATAAGGCTTTGTGCTTTTGTACCCAGTGCCGAACCGGTGATGCTGAGGTAGAAGTCGAGGATTGGACCTGCGCGTTCTACCAGCTCGCCAATTTCACCTGTCTGCTCGGAAGCCTCAAACTTAACCATCTCGGTCAAGTAGGTTTTGAGGTTTGTCGCTTCAGCTTGGTTGATAATGCCTTTTTCAAGCATCCAATCCATCAGCGGAATACGGCCAGAAGACCCACGAATAGGTCTGAACATCGCATCATAAAGAGTGCTTGGGCTAAACTTGCCAGAATGGCTGCCGCCAGCTTTGGTCGCAGCCCATTCCAAGAGGGCCGACTTGAAGCCGGTCATAGCTTGTTCGCGGAGCTGCGGGTCATCCGTTCCTTCAACAACCGCCAGCAAGCGGTTTAAGCTGCGGATTGGAGCGAAGTTCTCGGGGTTCAAAGCTTGTGCAATCGCAGTGGTCGGGCTTTCAGTACCAAACATGCGACGGCCTGTTTCTCTGTCCACAACCGGGTTCATCAGGTTGTAGAAGCTCATTTGAGCCCGCTCTTCAGCAATTGCCTTACGACGAGCCTGCGAGGTCTCGTCCAACAAGATGTTTGCGGTTTGCGCGTCCATCAAGTCGCGACGAAGCGCCGGGAATTGGCTCAAAACGTCTTCGTTTTGCTGCATCCAGCTCTGGAGCCGCCGCGGGTTAATTTGACCGGTTTCTGGGTCAAAGGCCGCGGCCCGTGCGTTACGCAGAATTTGCTCTGTCACGCCACGCAAGGTGCCAATCGTTTCTTCTGCACCTTCCAAACCTTCACGAGCGGCAAAATTGCCGATTTCGTTGATCTGCATGACGCGGACATAGGTTGGATCGTTACCGGCTTGCAGCAAACGGCTGGCCAGAAGCTCTGGTGCAATACGATCCCCGCCGGTGCGTGTCGTTGCCATCGCATCGCCTGCAAACGAACGGGTAAACGTGTCGTTTAAAGCGCGAGAGTAAGCACGAGCCATATCGTAGGCGACGCGGTAGTTATCTTGGCCCGGCCCGGCAGGCACGTTCGACAAGTCGCTCAACATGGCATCGGCCATATCAAACGCCATGCGAGCGCGGTTTTCTTGGCCGTTAGCCATTGCAGTACGACCGTATTCCAGCGCCAAAGAGCGCATTTTGGTCAGGTCGTTTGACGTCAGCTCGCCAGTGATCTGCGAGGCACCTGAAGCGGCTGCCGCTTGGGCTTCACGCGCTTGCAGAGCCATCAAGTTGGCTTGTGCATCCAAGGCCGCAGCATACGCAATGTCCCGTGGGCCGCGTTGGCTGGTCGGGGTAGAGCGAATATTGTCTGCGGCACTACGCAAGTTGCTGATGATCGCGTCGTCGCTAAGATTTTGGCTGCGTTGACCATTCAAGAACGTCTCAACAGCGCCTTCGTTAGCGGTTCCGACAAGACGGTTTGCGGCTGTCTGGGCCGCGGACCGCGCAGAGCGAAGCTGTGGCGAATCCGGCTGGAGCATGGTGCCCAGACCAAGCTCGTTTGCTTTACGGCTGACGAACGATGCCAAAGCGGGCATCGAACGCTCATATTCGTCGCGGTATTCCTGCGGCGCGTTTGCAAAAAGCTCGCGCCAACGCTGAATAAACTGCGGGGTCGTGGAGGCGTTGCCGTTCGCATCGACAAACGTGTCGATTGTGATGTCCGGCACTGCGCCCCAAAGCTGGCGTTCTTTGTCGCGAGCAAGGCGCATTTGGTTTGTTACGACGTCATACAGGCGCTCAGAAAGCCGGACGTTGGTGCCTTCCGTAAAGCCCACGCGCTCAAACGCATCCAATACGCGTGTGGTGGCGTCGGTCATGCGGTTATTCAAGTTCGCCGAGAAGACTGATTCGGCCAAGTCGGCAGCTTGCTGCAATGCGGCTTGGTCGCCAGTTTGAGCCATGGCCAAGATGACGTTACGCAGGGCTTTGATTGCAGACTTCGAACCTGCGACCCGGTCTTTACCCAAAGCACCATCGAGCTGCGCCAAGCTGGCTTCAATAGCCAACATCGCCGGATGGCCTGATTTGGCACCGGCAGTAAGCGGAATAGGACGGCCATTTTCGTCAAGCAGCAGGTTGGATAGGTCGTCGGAAGCCAAGCGGTCGATGACGTTGTTGACGCCGCTACGCATTGCTTCGGTTTCCGCATCCTGCTTGATACGGTTCAATTCTGCCGGATCGGTTACGCCGCGCTCACGCGCTGCTGCAACCGCAGCATCGCCGACGCCTGCATTTTGGGCCCGGCTGAGTTCGTCAGCTTCCAGAATTTCTACGATGCGGCCAACCGCTTGGTTTTGACGCGCATTTTTGATGGGCGACAGAACTTGGCGAAGGCCGCCTTGTCTATATTGGTCGCGAACGTTCCTTAAAATAGGCATGATGTTGCCTGCGTTATAAAGAAGCGCAACAGTCGGGTTACCGATGATGTTAGAGCCCACGCTACCAATCGTCTCGTATGCCAGACGAGTAAGCGGATCGCCGGGTGCGCGTTCTTCGGCCATGCCCGCGCCAACTACTTGACCCGTTCCGGCTATCATTTCTGCCGTAGTCGTAAAGATAGGTGCGGATCGTGCGGAGGCACCCATACGGCCAAGCAGGTTTTCTGCACCCTGCACCAAACGAACGCTGCGCGGAGCCGTTTCAATGCCGCGGGACGCGAGGTTTGTCAGGTATTCCGCGGTGCCAAGACTGACGTTTCGGCTCACGGCAAAAGGCATAGGCAAGAAGGCCACAACACTGGCCGCCGTTTTGCCCTGCTCATACGCTGCGGTTTGACCCGGCAGCAAAGGACGTTCTGGTCCCAAGACGGCGTCTGTCAGTAGCTCGCCACCTTTGTATCCAAGCAAAGAAGCGCCGATACCGGTAACCGTGGCAGCCGCTAGTCGACCAAGCGGATGCGGAATAGGCAACTTCGCGCCAGCACGAGCGCCAGCAACAAACGCCCCGCCACTGGTCGCAGCAGGAGCAATTTCACGCTGAAAACCGGCAAGAAACGTGCCGCTTTCAATCGGGTTACCTTCGGTGTCCGTTGCGAACAGCGTAATGATCTGCTCGTCCGTCAAGCTGCGCTCTGCCGGAGCTAAGTTACGCGTGGTAGGGCTGTAATCAAAAAAGCGAGCCGTGCCGTCACGAAGGCTTTCGTAAGTGAAAGCATCCGGATTCTCTTGTTGCAGTTCGCCAGCCAAGGTCCGGGCGATCACTCGCGCCGCGCCTTCGGGGCTGTTCTGAAACCGCTCAACAAAGGCATCAAACTGCGGCTTGTCAAAAACCGCAGGGTTGATGGGGTTCAGCGGCGGAAGTTCCGGTGTAGTTGGGGTTCCTTTTTCATCTGCCATTAGTTTTCCCCGCCTCTGCTTTGTCTAATCACGTCTTGCAGAGACTGTACCGCATCCGGGTCTAGTCGAGGACCGATAGCACCGGTGGGCACGGTTTGTAGCAAGCCGAGCAGACGTTCAATTTCAAAGTTGTTTGCCATCACCGATTGGCGAGTTCCCGCATCTTCAATACCCGTCTGCAATGCTTGCAGGTTGGCTCGTTGCTGCGCCAAAGCCAAGTTTTTGAGTTCGACAAGCTTATTCGCTTCCGTCTCAGGGTTGGTGAAGAATGCTTCCGGATCGGGGAATAGTGCCCCGACTTTTTCCATTTCTGCAACCGGGAACCGAGGGTTAACCACGAGAGCCGAGCGACCTAGAATAGTCAGGCCGCGCAAGAACTGACGGTTTGCCTGCGTATTTTGGAAGGCATCGCGGGCCGCGGGGATAGCACCAGCAAACGTGCGGTCGAGGAAGACAGCAAAGCCTGCGTATGGACCGGTGCCGTCTCGTGCTGCTCGCATCGCATCGCGAACAAACCCAGCTTCTGCACTCGACAGAGCGGTGGGGCTGCCTGCCTCGCCACCACGAGAAATAAGACCCAACTGCTCGTCCATTTGAGCAAGCTGGTTGCCAGCCATGAGCTGAATACGCTGACGCGACGCAATGTCGGCGGCAATCGTATCGCTGAGAGGCTGTGCATCCGACGGCATGGTGCGGATTTGCGGGCCATTTTCGCCTTCGGTAACAAAGGTGCGGCCACCGTCGTAGCTGAGACGGACGCCAACGCCTTCGATGCGGTATGCCTTGGCCTGCGGAGTGGAGTCCGCGCTGACCGTACCGATGGTAAAGACAGTGGTTCCGGCTTGCTCGTTTGCCGCATTTGCTTCTGCAATACGTGCTGCGCCTTCCGCCGTGCTGATGTCGATAAACGTCGTGAGACCGTTGCGGGTGTCACGAAGCACACGATAGTCAGGCTCTTGGTTGGCCACGCTTGCAAGAAGGTTCGTTTCACGAGTGCGTGGGTTGACCGCGTAAATTTGGCCTTCCACCGTAACGATCTGGTTCTTGTCGCCTTGGAACAGAACAGACGTTGTACGCGTTTTAGGATCAAAGCCCACCAGAGTGCCGTCAACATTGTGAACGGTCATCTCTTGATCGCCTTTGTTCTCAAACATCACGTTGCCGGCAGCGTCAAACACTTTCTGACCCGAGGACAAGGTTGTGCGTCCAGTGCCTTGGTTGCGGGCCAAAACATTACCAAAGGTGTCGACCAGAACTGAGCCTTCCGATAGTGAAATCGGACTAGCATCTCTGGCCACGGGCACTTCACGAAGTTGTGCGCCGGGGTTCTGTTCTTGGATCGCGAGCCAGCTCGAACGAGTGAGCGGCTGTCCACCAACAATCAAGTTACCATCTTGGTCGTAAACGTTGTAAAGCTTGTCCAAGCCTTCGTCGCCAGACTTCAATTGTTGAGCGCGTTCTGCGGCAAACAAACTGCCCGAGGACTGCAATGCTGCAAGGTCCAACTGGCGTTTTTGTGCCCGCTGGGCATCTTTGACCTTCTGGAACTCGCCAGCTCGTGCGCCGATGTTGCCAAGCGGCTGCACAAACGAAGCAGCAAGCTGCTCCGCAGGCGAACCACCCGGTTTAGCGGCACCAGAAGCGAATATTAGGCCGCCCTGTGCTATATCAAATAGCATCTGCGCTTGCGTCATCTTCCGCTGCTCATCAAGCGCCGCCTGTTCCTCCGAGGGGTTCAGGATGGATTGGTACAACGCTTGCTGTTCTCTGAAGATTTCACCTTGGCGACCACCGACAGGAGGCTGACCCCCATCCTGCATGTAAGCTACGGGGCCGCCACGATTAAAATTTACAGGAGCTGGGCCTCCTTGACCCGGCATTGGTGCTTCTTCCGCACCCATATTGACCGTCGACATGATGCCGCCAGCCATATCACCTGTAACAGGGGTGTTCATTGCTTCGGGAGCCATGCTTCCGATGCCCTGATCCACCGCCGCAATCTGCATGATGGGCTGAACCAGCGTCAGAACCGAGTCTGGCGTCTGTGCCGCATCTGCATCACCAACCAACCCGGCCAGCTCTTGGCGACGCTCTTGCAGAGGTGCCTGATCGCCGCGGATCGTGTTGATGATCTGCTCGTAATCTTCGGTTTCGGCTGCCGCATCCAAGTTACCAAACGATCCAGCGGCTTGCTGGAGCATTGATTCGAGGACCGCGGGGTCTATGCCTTGCTGCATTGCCCCCATTGCGGCTTGATCCATGCTTGCTCCCGGGGGAACAGGCATAGCTGCCGCGGAGGGTGCTGGAGGCATCCCCGCTTGACCCATGGGCATCCCTTGAGGTGCCGGGCCTGCCATCGGAGGAGCCATCATCGGATCGCCCCCTGCTTGCATACGACGCACGTAACCGCCATTGCGGAACATTTGTCTGTCCATCACGCTTCTATTCATCATCCAAATAACCCCGCTTTCTGTGCGCCTGCCGCCGCCGACAGTCCTGCTATGCCAAGACCCAGAATAGACTGGGCTGGCGATTGCTGCGGCGCTGTAACTGCGGTGATACTTTGTTGAGACGACGGAGCGCCTTTATAAATATCTGACAAGAACGCCACACGTTGATAAGGCTCGTAAAGTTGCTGCAATTCTGTCTGCCGCTGGGCTTCCAGAATGGCTTGCTGTTGAGCTTGTTGCTGTTTGCCGACATCGAACAAGAAACCGGCTTCTTTCTGACCCAAGGCTTGACCAAGCTCGCCGAGCGAGGCCTGACGTAGGCCAAGAGTGCCCAGAGCTTCGCCTTGTGCAAGCCCGAGCTGACCGTATTGAGTACCCAGAGTGCCAAGACCCTCGCCCAAACGACCCATGAGTTCTTGACCCTGAATGCCGAGTGCGCCAGCGGCTTGTGCGCCTTGGACGCCCAGTCCGGCTTGCGCCTGACCAAGCTGACCAGCCTGCATTGCAGCCTGTGCCCCAAGTTGTTCTGCGGACAGACCCGTTTGACCGGCCTGCGCTGCAATATTTGCTTGAGCTTGTGAGCCCTGAAGGCCCAAAGCACCGGATTGACCGGCAAGTTGACCCGCAAGCTGTGCTGCGGCCAACTGTTGCTGACCCGCCGCAGTTTGCGCGGACAAACCAAGCTGGCCGAGTTGACCAGCTTGGGCTGCCGCTAGTTGCTCTGCTGACAGACCTAATTGACCTGCTGCTTGAGCTGCTTGAAGAGCAGTACCAGCGCCTTGAGCGCCGAGGGCCCCGGTAAGCTGTGCGGCTTGCTGGCCACGTGCTTGCTGGGCTTCGAATGCTTGTTGTGCGCGTTGTGCCGCGCTTTCAAAACCGGCCTGACGCATTTGAGCGGCAGTACGGCCTTGCTGTTCCATCACGTTACGAGCCAATTCGGCTTCGGCAACCGCTTGACGAGACCCGCCAAACGCGCCAGCGCCAACGGCTTGGGCACCAAGCTGTTGTGCTTGGATTTGACCTGCACGAGCCAAGTCTGCCAGCGCCTGCTGGACTGCCGCATCTTCGTATTGGTTCATGAATGCGCCAGCAGAGGCTGGATCAAATGCACCGGTGGTGCCTGCCAGACCTGCAATACCTTGCTGCGCCGAAGTCGTGCCCAAAGCACCGGCGGCTTGCAAAGCCCGAGCTGCGTCAGAAGTAATGCCACGAGCGCCGGTTACGGCCTGTTGGCTGCCCTGCAAGGCGCTTTGATACGCGCCAATACCGCCAGTGGCTGCGCTCGCCGCAACGTTTGCAGCGTCTGATGCGGCTCCTTCCATCCCCATTCGTGCCGCACCAATACCCGCGGGAATAGCGTCGTAGGCGGCAAGCTGATCGGCTGCCGACTGCGCTGCAATCAAACGAGCGTTTTCAGCCGCTGTGCCAAGGCCGCCAGTAGCGGTTTGAACACCTTGTGCGCCGTAATCTAGTGCGCCAGAAATGCCCTGCTGCGCTGCTGTGATCTGGCCCGGGACGTTAGCCGCCCCAGTCCGCATAAGATCAGCCGCTTCACCCTGAAACGGCATTGCACCGGCCATAACGCCACCAAGCGCCGTCTGAGCGTCGCCAAGTGTGTAGCCAGCTTCTTGCAGGTACGGTTGATAACCACCGATACCGGCCTCGGCCAGTTCGGTTGCCTTGACTTGAAGGCCAGACATCTCCGCAACCATCTGCGGAGGAATCGTGATGCCTCGATCTGCTAGAGCTTTAGCGGATTTAAGGAGGCCAATTTTATAGGCCTCAATATTCGGTGCTTCGCGGACTATCTGTTCGGTAACTTCAGCCATTACGCCATTGCCCTCCCACGGCGCTCAAGATTTCGCATGACTGAGTACATGTTCTTGATGCCGTTATTAAGGTTTCCGTTGCCCATTCCACGAACGGCGTCTGTCGTCATGACAAACTCGCCCGGCATGAGCATTGCTCGGACACTGTCGTGCCCCTGAATACCCTCATCGGGCATGATGCCACCATTGCGGCGCGGGAAAATAGCGCCACCTTCAGCCGCTTGCGTCACATAAGGACGAGCAAACGGACCGCCGGGGGTGCTTGATCTTAAATAAGTCTGATTGCCACGAAGCGCGTACTGCGTAGGCGCTTGGTAGCTTGGATAAGTGGGAGCCTGAATCGTCAAATCGCCAATAGGACCAACCGAGGTGCTGGACTGTGGGACGTAAGTGCCGGTGTTTGGATCAAGCACTTGGCTGCCCAAATCGCCAACCAGATACTGGCTTGGATCGGCTGCAACGAGGTCTTCGCCAGTAACGACGTTGCCGTTCTCGTCGCGCATCGCAACATCAAGCTGCTCTTGCTTAGGCGGAGTGAAGAAGCCAGAAGCCGCTGCCACGCCTGTTCCGACCGCGGCCATCGGGCCGTAAGTGCGGAGGAGGCCGGGGCCAATCGAAGACGCCGTGGTGGCGTTCATTGCATTCAAACCAGCTTGTGCGGCTTGTGCAGTAGTCGTTCCGGGCATTGCAGCAACTGCGTTATAAGCGTCGTTATACGCAGAAGTCCGAGCCATTTGAACTTGGGCATCCGTAGGCCCAGTTGGGAAGAAGGCTTCTTTAAAGTTGCCCTCTTTGATGCTTTCCATAAAGCTCGGAGGCTCATAGGCCGCGACTGTCGGAGCAAGCGTCGGATTGACCGTCGCACCCGGCGGGATTTGACCGCCTGCTGGGATAGTCTGACCCGCACCGTTTGCCAAAGTAACTTCAACCGGAGCGCCGGTGTTGTTCA
>Ga0222714_10002676_pt1 | contig 18647 bp, 25 predicted proteins | sample C33_3DmetaG_FD_165048 | JGI IMG/M metagenome (GOLD analysis project Ga0222714, IMG submission 165048) | Estuarine water microbial communities from San Francisco Bay, California, United States - C33_3D | ecosystem: Environmental > Aquatic > Marine > Unclassified | place: USA: California...
TATTGTTCATTAAACCACCAAGTTGAATTTACATAAGGGGAGGAATTTTTATAAAAATATTCTGTAAACGAATTTTGATAAACATGATTTTTATTGAAAACTGAATGATTGTGTTTCCATATACCTAATTTAATATTATCAAATTGTTTGATTATTGTTTTTATTTGATCTACACTTGCCCATTCATATAAATCGAAATAAGTTTGCAAATTTACTTTAAAATCATACCCCCATTCTGGATCACCTTCGCCGATATGTGCACCTAAGAACCATAAAAAATAATCATTGTTTTCCTGTATTCTAGGCCAAGCAGTAAAACACAATGAAGGGCAAGATAGCTCGAACATAACGTAGATTTTATCATATGTTTTTATTTTTTGTATTTGTTTTAAAATATGATATAAAGAAAAAATAGAACAGTAGTTGTTTTTATTTGGATAAGCACTTATATAAAGATCACTATCTAAAACTTCGGATATCGTCTTTGCAAAACTGTTTGACAATCTCTTTTCGATATCTTGTTGTATTTGTGTATGGTTATAAGTAAAATCACTTCCTATTACCACTGCACAAATATTTTTCCCTCTATCTATAAAAATTTCTGAATGTTCTCTAATAATTTCATCATCGAGTCCTCCCCATTGATATCTTCCTGATAAAACTATTTTTTTATTATATAATGGCGAATTATCAATGAAATAAAATTTATTAGGTAAAAAAATTTTATCGATAGCAGGTAGTTTGTTTAAATTTTTTTCAGAGTCGTGAATATACCATTTAATCCAGTTTATATCATCATTACGATGATTGATAGTATCATAATTTTTGTTTGACGCATCCATCTAAAATTTTTAATTTATTTAGAAGATCTGAGAATTGTTTTGGAGTCAACATATTAGGACCGTCACTCGGTGCATTATCTGGATCGTTATGAACTTCTAAAAAAACTCCTGCTATTCCTAAAGCAACTGCCGACATACACAATGGCTGTACAAACTGTCTATCGCCGCCTGAAGATTGCCCCATTCCTCCTGGTTGCTGAACCGAATGAGTGCCATCAAATATTACAGGATACCATTCTTTCATAGCATGAACACCTCTCATGTCCACTACTAAATTATTGTAACCAAATGTAGTTCCACGTTCTGTAATCATAAATTTAGAATTATTTGATTTAGTTTTAATATTTTTTACTTCTGCATAAGAAAGGAATTGTCCTTTCTTTACATTTACCCAACAGTCTGTTTCACCTGCTGCCACAATCAAGTCTGTTTGTCTGCATAAAAAAGCAGGTATTTGTATTATATCAACAACTTCTGCAACAGTAGAAGCTTGATGAGGCTCGTGAATATCTGTGATTACTGGTAGGTTAAAATCTTTTTTTATTTTTTGTAAAATTTTTAATCCTTCATCGATACCTATACCTCTAGCAGAATTAATTGAAGAACGATTAGCTTTATCGAACGATGATTTATAAACCCAACGTAGTCCAAAATCCTCGCATATGTTTTGAATTATTTCTGCCATCATTATTGCATGAGATTCAGATTCTATTTGACAAGGCCCGGCAATTATTTTTAATGGCGAATCGTTATGAAAATTAAAATTAAGCATGAAACAAATTGTGTAAATCTACTACATCGGTATTACGGTTTACGTCTTTTATAAAATAGATACACGCAGGCGAGCTATCTATAGTGATCGGTGTTGTAAGCAAATGACTATTTCTTATTCTTGGAAAGAACCACTCAACTTCTGAATAAATGTTAGATATTCTTATTTCTTCGTATCTAGGCATAACATCGGATATAGGATTAAAACAAAAAGCATGAAAGGATCGGTCGTTCAGAGATGTTAAAGGTAGTATTTCTAAATCGCCACACTCCGGATCTCCCAAAAGCACATGCCAGTCTAAAGGCATTTGAATCTTGTGTTTGCCTATTTCAAGTACAACTGCAGGAGATGAAAATGATTCTAGATATATTAACGGTACAAAAAAGAAATCTGGATTTGTAGGATCTGAATTATCTAATACAGAAAACCTCATCTCGTCGTCGATATGATCAGGAATTTTATTCAGTAAGTATGTTTTGTTTTCTAAAGTAAGAATTTGCATATAGTTTTAATTATATGTTTATTTCTTACTGATAGTCAACCTTTGTGATTGAAAAAGGATATTGTGCTTCCTTATAAAATTTTTTTCTTTCTGTCAAATGACGTTTAGAAAATTTAGCTGTAGAACATATATCCCAAATTTGTACAAAATCTTTGTCTTGGGCTTTTCGTATACCTCTTCCGATGCTTTGAATAACTCTAACAAAAGATTTCCCCGGTTCTATTAATACAAGATTAAAAATACGTGGAAGATTGATACCTACAGCTGCAACACCGTATGTTGCAATAATAACTTTATCATCAGACTCTTTTACATCATCATAGTGTTCTTTTCTTTCATCTGCTTTGGTTGCCCCCCTTACAAAAGCAGATTCCGGAACTGCTTGCTGTAACATTTCGCCAGATTTAATCCTATCTACTAAAACCAAAGTATTACCAGATTTTGCCATTTGTTGGATTAATCGCCCGATGTAATCTATTCTACTTTGACTGGTTACCAAATACGTTTGTTCTTCTCTGTAGTTGCGATATTCTACAAAATCTGTAAGTTGCATAATCTCTATTTGCAAGTTAGCCAGTAATCCTTTTTCTTGCAATTCAATAGCTGAAACCTTGTTTATTACATCTCCTAAAGACACATACAACGATTTAAACTCATAATCTGCTTTTGGTATAGTGCCTGTTAGTCCCCATCTAATAGGAACATATCCATAAACATTTGTTAAAAGTCTTCGTAGTACATCTGCTTTTGCCATATGAACTTCATCTACAATTACGCAAACCACATCTCTTTTAAACTCTTCTATCAAATCGTCTTCAGCATTTTGTCTTTTCTTTTCAAGTATGTTAAGAGACTGCCAAGTGCAGATTGTATGTGTTCTCCCTGGTTCTTTTCTATCACCGAAGTATACTCCAACATCTAACCCCATGTTAATATAATCTTCTTCTGTTTGAGTAACTAAAGATTTATTAGGAACAATTATAACAGATCGTCCATACGGTTCTATTAATTTAGATAATACCGCTGTGATTATAGTTTTACCAGCTGCTGTGGCAACTTCTTGTAGACACTGTGGATTGTTTATGAAATTGTTGATTACATCAACTTGATGATCCCTTAGTATAATTGGTTGCCCCTCCATGGTATGGCCTTTCGGCCAAGTTATGTTAGAGAATGTGTTAGCATCGACAGGTTTAAAATTTAAATCCCAATTTTCTCGTCTATCATCTAAATCGAATGTATAATTTGATTCTTCTAATATAGGAACTATTTCGTTTAATAAGTTGACATAAGTTAAACCGCCTTGTGTAAAAAAAGATACAGTACCATCCCATCTGCCCAATTTAACAGCAGGCATAAATCTAGCCCCGGGAATTTCGTATTTAAATTTGTTGGTGAGTTTTCTTCTGGTAACCAGATCAAGTCCGTCTAGTTTTACATTTACTTCATCTTTGATTATTATGTTGCAGTGCGGCAAGTATTTTGCTCCAAAACTGCCGAGCCCACTTGGACTCAGCAGTCATAATTATTTTTTTTACATTTGATATTCTAAGTTTGTGCAACTTAGACTGCAATTGCTTCTGGTTGATTTTCAATTACAGATGTTTCCGTTGTGTTTTGTAACTGGATTTCTTTAGTAATACTTCTATATGTTTTTGTAGGTACTCCTGTAAATCTTGTTACAGTACCGTCTGAAAGTATTTTAAATGATCCTGCAGTTTTTTCAGAACCATCTTCATGAAGTTTTTTTACAACACCATTGATAGTTCCACTGCTAGTTGTTCGGCCTATAATATATTTGTAAGTTCCGCTTGGACCTTTGTATGTTGTGCCTTCGTGGCAAAGTTTATTTTGTAGTTCGTTTAAAACTAATTGTGCGTTTGTCATTTGTTGTTACCTCTTAATAAGTTAATACCATTATTATATGGTATTATACCAAAACAGTCAACCCCGCAAAAATCCTTGATTTATAAGAGATTTTTTTGTACTGGTTTTTGATTATGTGGTTGGATTTGTTCTTTTAACCAGTCTAAAAACCACGGATTATCTTTAAACACAGCCATTAGATGATTTGTAACAGAATTAACTACTTGTTCTTCGTGTTTATCTTCTTCTAATGCTCCGCCTTCCGAGTTTAATGACGAGGAGTAAACAATAGCGTGTAATACTTCATGAAGCAGTGTATTAGCAAGATCGTCTCCTTGAGCTTCTCTTTGAATTTCAATCAGTCCTTTTCTTGCAACAAACTGTCCCCAAAAGTCTGCATTATTTTTTTTAAATGTGGGATCTACATATTCGATTTTGAGATCCTTCCATCCAACTTTTATTCCAATTGGTTTTTCAGCCATGTTTTTATTATACTATTTTATCTCCACATTGTCTATATACAACGACAATTTTAGTCCACATGATCTAAATTTAGATCTCCATCGATAGAATTCTTGGTTATGGTTACAGGTATTATCCTTTAAAATCCAATACTGATAAGCATGTACCATTTCATGGGCCAATACTTCTATAAAAGTTTGGAAATCTTTATATTTTGGTAACATATATAAGTCTACCCATTTTTCATCTTTATCTCCTAATATCACCATTCCGCAAGCATCTCTCATTTTTTGAATATGAAAATATCTAAAATCTATTAATCTTCTAGAAAAAATTATATTGTTTAAAATATCAAACCATAACACAATGTCTGTGTACTTTGTTCTATATGATCCTGTGTGAAAGGCATTAACTAGTTTAGAAAGTTTGCTTTTCATTTGTGATATAATTTTCTAAATCTGAATAAGATATTTTTTTAAAGTTTGGTAATTTATTATAATTTTCTGGTTGCGATCCTTCCACAAAGGTAAAATTTACTGTCGGATTAGCAACAATTATATCATGAATTTGTTTAGCCCAAACAGTAACGTGAATTACTGTGTTTGCTGTGTTATAGTTTTTTGTATTTACATAGACATTATTGTCATTTCCGTCTTCTGCACAATCAAATCCTAACATAAAAAGATTGACATGTCCGTCATGGATAGCAATGTGTGTAGCAGATGGCCCTGCACCTCTGTGCGGATTTTCTGGTATCAGATGACAAGGTCCTCCATATCGTTTCATATTCCCGTGATTGCTATAGACAATGGCTTTGTCTACATACCCACTAGATAAAACTTCTTGATACATGTGCCTATCAACTACTACTAAAAAAGTGGGTTCAAAATCTCTGTATAAAGCATTACAACCATAAACATCAGACGGAATAGTGTTAAGTTTTTCCAAATCAAAAGATAATCTAGATTTGCCGTTGCCTATTATGAAAGCAACTTTGCCGTCGGGATCATTAAACACTGTTCTGGGCATATAAACACGTTCCTCGTATTTTTTCCCACCTTTTATCAAAAGGTTTGAAATAATTTCTTCTCCTTTGTAATTTGACAATGCCATTAGTATAATTTACACTTTATCTAGTCCAAGTACTATAAATATGACTTTAGTGTATAAAACTAAAATTGAAAAAATAGTCAATAACGTAGACTTTGTTTCATTTATTGAATCAGCATTATCCAACAGAAAATCATATACTTTACAATGCCCTGCGGATTGGGACGAAAAATATAAAGAGTATGTATCCGAATCTTATAATGATATTTGGAATTCTCGAGGAATTATTATTCAATTTAATGGAAACTTAATTCACGTTAGTTGTTTATAGAAACAAGGCAATTTTCAGCCGATGCTTTGTCTAGGCCTTTGTCGTCTACAAATATTTTTTCTAATTTACCATTTTTTACAATTGCGGCAAATCTTTTACTTCTTTTACCTAGTGTTCCCATATCGGTCAATAATCCTAATTGTTCTGCAACTTCTCCAAACGGATCAGCGGCCATTGTTATGTTGGCCCCGTCTGCGTTAATATAATCATCAAATGCAAGCATTACATGTGGATCATTAACACTTAAACAAATTATTTCATCGAAGCCTTTATCATAGAATTCTTTTTCGTGTTTTACAAAACCTGGTAGATGTTTTTCAGTGCAAGTTGGCGTAAATGCTCCAGGAATTCCTACCAAAATTACATTCCTATCTTCAATGTATTGGTCTAGATTATAACCCACAAATGGACTATCATCAATATTTGTAATAAAAACTTCTCCGGTTGGTGTTCCATATTTTTCAAAATCAAATAGTGCCATGCTATTAATTATCTCCAGTTATCTATCACCAGTGGATCTTTTGTAATTTCTGCAGGATTTGGCTTGCCATGAAAGACTGCAACAGAACAGTCTTGTGGTAAATTATGTTTAATCAACACGTCTTTGAAAATTTTCTTACCATCTTTGATTGTAATTTCGGTTTTTGTAGTATATCTTTCTGAAACAAATTTGTCATTAGGACTATTCTTTTTTTCACCCGGTTCTAATCCTATTTCCCATTTATAACTCATAATCCAATTAGTTGGCCACACAACTGCGTCAGGAATCATGTGTGTTATGTAATCTTGATCTCCTCGATATTTTTTTATAATTTTATCTTTTTCATTTAGAAAATTTGTATATAAATTGTGTTGACTTCCATGATTCCAACGCATAACAGAACTGTTTTTAACATGATAATTTTTGATTCTACATCTATTAAAGTCTTGAATTATTATAAAGTTGTCATTGCCAAATTCCCATAAATTGTCAATATTTCTAAAAATTACAACGTCTAAATCCATGTATAAAACTTTTCCTTCAAACGGCATATGTTTGTTGAAAATATGAATTTTATTCCACCAGCTGGGCCATAAGTTTCCTTGTTCTATTTTTACTTGATTAATATTAGAATTAATTGCTCTATTTCTATCAGTTATACAAAAAAATTTAAAATCTTTTGCATGCCTACTGCACATGTTATACAAAATATCTACATATCTATCGGGATATTTGTCGCCTGTACAAACACTTACTATTGATTTCATTTAATTACTTAATATCAATAAGATAATAAACCAAAGCGGAAACCCCATCATTACTATAAAATATATTCTAGTTACCCAGCGATCAAACGCGGTTTCAGTCTCTGCCATGGGAGTCCTTGTTTTATTTCTTCTACTAACCATTCTGTATAACTTATCTTTTTTAACCATTCTGATCTATCGGGTTTGGCAGGGTTATTAATATCTCCACCTATAGCATTGCCTACTTCATAACACAAAGACGATTGATCAACATAGACTGGTACACCGGCTAGAACAGATTCTATAGCAGGGTTTGAATTGTAATTCACCACAGCGTGAGCTCTAATTAATGATTGAGCAAAATCTACTTCATCTACTGTACCTACCAGTTTTAATAACTTGGGAGTAGACACAAAAATCTTTTGTTCTCGAGCTTCTGGAAGATTAACCATAAATCTAGGATGGGGCCTAAACCATATAGGTCTGTCGGTTTGTGAACGCAACCAAGCAATAATTTTTTTAACCCACTCTTCCATTTTACCTTGATTCCATGCAATTGATTTTTCGTTTTGTCCACAAATTACTATGTGATCGCCATCTGGTTTCCATGGTTGTGGAATCAAATTAAATTTAGAAAGCCTATTATCGTCTACTATTTGATTACCAAAATCTGCATCTCTGTTAATGCCATTAATAGCAATCTTCCAAGAAGTATTACGTTTGAGTGCACCTACTTCTAATATTAAAAATTTTGCTTTGCCTTTGTAATAATTGTAAATTTCGTCTCTGCCATATATGCCTAACAACCAAGACCACATCACAACTACATCTGCATCTGGTCTTTCGTGATTTTTACATATTATCGGGTTTTCTTTTCTAATTGATTCTATAAAAGCAGACATGACCGGTTTACCTGCAATCGCACTGGTATCTGGAAATACAACTATTTTCATTGAATAAAATTATACAACTCTTCTGCTAGAAGATGATGTCCTTTTTGATTAGGATGATATTTGTTTGGATAAATGAATTCGTTGTTTTGATATTTGTGTAATTCTGTTGTTTTTTGATTTAAATCGGCCCCTAGAATCTCAATTGCATTTTTTTCTAAAAATTTATTTGTATCTATGCCTGAGTATTTCCAGTTTATTTTTGTCCATCCTTCTATGTAATAATCTGTCAATTGATATTTTTGACACATTCTTTGTAGTGCTAAAATTGTAATATTGGCTTTATGTATATCTAATTGATCAGACTGAATATGAGAAAAATAAAATTTTGTCATTTGATTTTTATCTCCAGTCGGTCTCAATACATTAAATTTGTCTTCATTCCAATACAATTGCCTAATTGGATTTGTAATAAAAAAAATACAAACACAATCTTGATAATCTTTATTTTTAATAAAATTATCTAACTGTATAACCAAACTGTCTATAGCTGTGCCTTGTTGTGACATATTGTAATATTTTTCTGTACCTAACATTTCGTGTAAAATATCCCCAAATGGAGATTCGTCTTTTTGTAATTCAGCACCAGCTGGCCAACTGTCTCCAAATACTGCTAAAGTTTTCATGCTGTACTCCTAATATGACAAACAGATTTTCCACTTTGATTATAGTAATTAAATTTTACTTTTGGTCCTATTAATAATTGTATTTTGTTTTCTCTAGACAACTTAAAATTATATTCATTACAGTTACACATAATTACACCAAACATACAAGTAATTAATCTCCAAGTAGCATCATGATTAGATTTAGACTGACGATGTGGTTTATTGTAATCATAATAGTCTTTTGTAAACTCTAAAGGAATGATTTTATCATATAACAGTTTATCGTATGTCATTGAAAACAAGTTACTTAGATTATTTTCTATAACATAAATTTGATCACTTATTTGTTGATATGATTTCATTTTGGGCCATATATGCAGTCTCGTGTAATTTTAAATAGTCTTTTATAACCAAAACTGTCTAGAATGTTATGACTGGCCATTTTATCATATCCAAATCTTTCACTATTAAAAACACATCTTTCTATTACAATTATAGGCTTACATCTGTCGATAGTTTCTTTAGCACCCTTTAAAACTTCTATTTCTAGTCCTTCTACATCTATTTTTAAAACATCTACGTCGGTAAAAGAATGTTCGTCTAGTGTTTTAAGTTCTATGTTGCCGCTATCGTTTGGTATCACTCTAGTTGATCCTAAATGGTTTTCAACCGCTACTTCTAAAGTTCCTTTGGTGGAAAAACTACCAAGTCCATATGGGTAAAGTTTTATATTTTTATAAGATATACAATTTTTTTCAAAACATTCTATGTGATAAGGTGCAGGCTCGAACGCAGAAACTTTTGAAAAATGTTTTGCAAAATCTACACTCCATCTTCCTACATTTCCGCCAACATCCACCATGTGATTGCGTGAAATAGAAAATTCTAAAACTTTTTTTTGTAAAATTGTATCGTGATCTACTACAGATGGTGCAATATGATGCTTAGGTAAATCACCATCAGGAATATAAAATCCGTCTACTAGTTGCATAATTTTTCATCTAGTATAAATTTTTTTGGTTCCCAACCTAATGATCTTAATCTGTGAGAAGGTAATAAATTTTCTTCCAATTCATAATCTTGTCCATTAGTAATAGGAACATCTAATCCGTTAAATGCAACTAATTCATCAACTTTAACAGTTCTGCCTACTCCTACTTCAAAAACGCCTGTTTCTTTTGGATGATCTATAATTGTTTGAATAGCACTTACAACATCTGATACATGTATAAGATCTCTGCTGTGTGTTGTTGCATACTTTATAGTTTTATTTTGAATTTGTGGAACAAGCATGTCGCCTCTTGCACCGTCTCCCCAAACTGTAGAAAATCTTAAACCTACAGAATTTTTAGGAGCAATAAATTCATTTATATATTTGCTGATAGAATAAGGATTGCCGTACCATCTTTTACAAGCCGAGGACGAGGCATATATAATTCTAACATTTTTATCTGTGCATTCATCAAAAATATTTTTTGTACATACCACATTTGTGTGCCAAAAATCGTCTGCTTTTTCAAAAGATTCTCTGATTCCGGCCAGTGCTGCCAAGTGTATTACAAGATCAGTTCCAGGAATTATTTTAAAATCTTCTATATTCTTTTGTATTAGGACATCATAACAGTCTACATTGTGTCCTAAGTTTTCTAAATGTTTTCTTAGATGTGATCCAACAAAACCATGCGATCCTGTAAGTGTTATATTCATATGTTTATTTTATTATATGTAAAATGATTTGTCTACAGTTAATGATTGAGTGCTAGTAACTCTAACTGCTCTAGGACGAACTACTTCTATGTTAACATATTTGTCTTTAACAAACATATCTGATGCTGTTATTCCATCTGTATAAGCACCTTTAATCAATCTTTCTGCAGAGTGAGGTTTAACAACATATCCATAAGTTCCTTTGAGTTGTTGTTCGCCTTTGCGATAATGTTCAAATTTTTCAACCACAGGTATTATATTTTCGTCTGGATCCGGGTCAATGAACCTGTGAGCATCCAGGTGTAGTATATCTTGAAACGGTTGATTAAATGTGTCTGAAACTACTTCCGAATCATGTTCTAGCACTACAATTGGCTCGTTGATTGAAATGCAATGTTTCCACACATTCAAATGTGATATCATGCATCCTCTAACTCCGCCTTTCTTATTTTTTATCTTGTAAAGCTTTGGGCCAGGCTCATACATTTTTAATTTTTCTTTTTTAATGTATTCATCTGCTTGGCTAGGAGTATACCCTTTAAAAAGTTCCACTTCTAATCCATATTTTTTTGCAGAAGATAGTGCTTTTCGACTACTGGTCACTGTATGTTCTATGCTTGGAAGGTATATTATTACAGATTTCATTTTATCATTTGTTCTATGTGAGGACGATATCTTTTCCATACCTGTCCAGTCTTAACTTCGTCTATGGTCCAGGAAGCGTATGCTAAATCATTTAGCCATTGAGTTCGATCAGGCATAATAGGGTTTTCAATTTTTGAAAAATCATCTGTGCCAACTTCCCAAGCAAGACACAAGTCCGAAGTCATGATAACTGGAATTCCGAATGTAGCTGCATCTACAGCTGCTGTTGAATTGTGAGTAATAACACACCAACAATTTTTTAATTCTTCTAAGAAAGTAAATCTATAATCTGCAGTCGGTCCACCGCCTAATGTAACTGAAGTTACTTGTATTTGAGGATGTTTTTGAGACATGTCTTGTGCTGTTTTAATAGCATGATTAGGGTGCGGTCTCAGTTTGATTGGTCTATCGGTTACTTGTTTTAATTTGTGAACAACTTCATCTACCCATCGGTAAGGATCAGTTCCAGTTCTAGCCATAGACCAATTGTCTTTAGGTTGTGTACAAAGTAAAATATGTTTGCCATCTTTACGCCATGGTTGACTTTTAGTTGTGAGATATGATTCTATGGTTTTCCATCTGTCGTTGGGAGAATTCTGATTTAAAAAATTTCCATCTCTCATTGGAGACCACAACCCACAACGATAATAGTGCTTTTCCCAATCTGTTGCTCTGTTACCTAAGGAAGTCCATATGCCACCGTCAAAACTAATACAAACTCCACCATTGTCTTGATGATGCTGTCTAATTTTTTTTCGATTGCCTTTGAGAAAATCTCCAGCATTATCTGGTCCATAGCCAAAATGTACAGCTACTTTATGCTTGGGTGTTCCATTCCATTTTTCAGGATCTCCAACACCTTCTACCCATATTGGGTTATCTCCTGCTGTTTTGATTCCTTCGGCCCATGCTTTAATCATTTCGAACGAAGCACCTTTGCCTCTGCGTTTTACTGTATTTCGAAATATTTCAACGTTCATTAAGGTTGTAATCTGTTAAGATCAGCATTAACCATTATTTTAATCATGTCTTCGAAGGATGTTTTAGGAGTCCAGCCAAGTTCTTTTTGTGCTTGTGAAGAATCTCCGTACATTTTAGCAACATCAACTGGTCTTTTAAACATTGGGTTTGTGCCAACATATTTCTCCCAATCGTAAATTCCAACATGAGCAAATGCTAGTGTTAAAAATTCTTTAATGGTATGAAATTGTCCACTTGCTATAACGTAATCTTTAGGAGTATCTCTATTAAGCATAAGCCATATGGCTTCCATAAAATCTGGAGCGTATCCCCAGTCTCTGCCTGCTTCCAGATTTCCTAGAACAATTTTGTCACTTAACCCTAATTTAATTCTTGCAACCCCGTCTGTAATTTTACGAGTTACAAATTTAATACCTCTTAATGGGGATTCATGATTGAATAATATTCCTGCAACAGCATAGATGCCATGGGCTTTTCTGTACATAGATGTAGTCCAGTGTCCATATAATTTGGCTATACTATATGGAGTGTTGGGCCAAAATGGAGTGTCTTCGTTTTGTCTATCGCCTATTGCACAAGCATCGCCATACATTTCTGATGTTGATGCTTGGTAAAATCTTGTCGAAGGTGAATGAGTTTTGATTGCTTGCAAACAGTTTAGTGGACCGATTGCATTAGCTTCTGTAGTTTGTTTTGGAATTTCCCAACTATCTCCTACGTTGCCTTGAGCTCCCAGATTAATAAAAAAGTTAGGTTGTATATTTTTTACCAATTGATTCATAGAGTTTTCGTCGGTGATATCTCCAGTTAACAAATCTATTTCGTTTGTTATTCCTAGATAGTCTAAATTTTCTAAGTTAGGAGCACTATATCTTTTTAAAACTCCATAAACTTTGTAACCTTTTTCGAGTAAAAGTTTAGCCATATATGGACCGTCTTGACCAGTCATCCCTGTTACTATTGCTGTTTTGTTCATTTTTATTTCCTTATTTCCTTCCAATATGGATGATCCCAATTATACTTTACATCATCTGGTAAAGATTTACCTAATTGTTTTCTTTTGTCGCCTTTCATATGGTCCATGTACATTCCTAATTCTGAATTTATAAAAGGATGTTTTCCTCCCCTAAATCCTCGCCATCTTCCATCATTTAAGTCGTTTTCTTTGTAGTTGTCGTATTTGTTTATAAAAATTTCTCTAGTAGCATCTAAAGTATGACAATCCGTATGACCTTTTAACTTCCAAAATTTATCTTCTGTGTACCATTTTTTCCATTCGGCAAAAAATTCTTTTGCGTGTGGATGTTTTAAATTGAAAGATAAGAATCCAGTTTCTGTAAATTTTTTAGGTCTTCCTAAAATTGTAATAAAACAATCATCTGGCATAATGTGTTCAACCCAACTAGTTGGCACATTGTCGAATGTAAATGTGTCACTGTCTAAATAGTACAACATGTCAGTTTCGCACCGTTCGGCCGCATCGCACATAGCGAAAACTTTAGCACTAAATTTCAATGCATCGTATTCATAATTGTATGCAGGGTCACCTTCTGTCATTATAGGAGTTCTTTTATCTTTGTTTCTATTAATAAATTCCTGCCATGTTGGTTGTGCTTCGTCTAATTTCAAATATTCGCCGTTTGTGAGAGTAATCTGATTAGAAAAGTTATCAGGATAAATGAATTTTTTATATTCTTTAGGCCACCTCTGTTCTATAGATTCCAAACACTTTTGTGCAGGAGACGGCCAGTATTTTTCAGGATATGTAACAATTATAGAACACGACTTCATTATACTAATTTTTCTACTACCTTATGCATAGCATCTATGCCTGCTCTTATATCTTGCATTCCATTTCCTACAAAAAATCCTTCGTCTTCGATTTCGTCAGCACCTGAATAATCTCCGTTATCTATATAATCTAACATATTCATAACAGGTTGTCTCAACCAATTGCCTGATGCTAAAGGTCTAGATTGTATTCCTGCTTTTGTGAATGCTGATACTAGTTCATCTCTGCGTCCTTTTAAAGGCCCGGTACAAATACACCCAAATGAAAACCAGCTGGATTCTCCTAGTGTTTTTTGAAGTTTAAAATATTTTTCGTCTCCGAAAATTTCAAAAAAATAATTTTTATTTTGAATTCTACAAGACATTATGTGTTGCCATTTTTTTAATTGTTCTAAGCCGACTGCGCCACTCATTTCTAATGGTCTTACAGTGTATCCAGGAGTAACAAATGTAAAGTTATCCTTCCAACCGCCTGTTTTTTTAAACAATGGATTTGTATCTGATAAATCCCTACACCATCCATGAGCCCTTAATGATCTTAACCAATCTGCATCTTCGGGATTATCTACGGTAACCATACCTCCTTCCATTGTTTGTAAGTGATGAGAAAAGAAAAACGATTGTGTGCCAATTATTCCATGACTTCCGGTAAATTTGTTGTTGTATTTTGCCCCCATCGATTCACAATTGTCTTCGATTACAAAAAGATTATGTTTATCGGCAATTTTATAAATGGCATCAAAATCGCAAGGGTTACCTAAAAGGTTAATTGCCATAATAGCAGAAGTGTTCGGTGTAATTGCAGATTCTATTTTATTTGTATCGATATTAAAAGTAAAAGGATCGACGTCTACAAAATTTAATTTGAATCCATTTTGATTAACAGGGAAATAACTAGTGCTCCACCCAACTGCTGGTACAATAATATCTCCGGAAATTTTATATTTTAGTTTTAATAATGATAGCATCAGCAAATTAGCAGACGAACCAGAATTACACATTACAGCGTGTCCGTGTCCAAAATGTTGAGCATATTCTTCTTCGAATTGTTTTACTTTACTTCCCATGGTATACATGTCGGATGCAATTACTTGATTGATGGCAGATATTTCTTCTTGCCCCCATGTACTAGAAGCCAGCGGATAAACAATATCAGACATCTTTTCTCCTTGTATTCGAAATACTCATGATTTAATTACTGGGTATTTAAATACTTTATAATATGAACAGGTCCATTTCGGTTATAACTACTTTTCCTCCCAACAAGTGGGAAGAGTATGGAAAACGTATGGTAGAAGGGTTTGTGTGGGGTTGGCCCAAAAATATCACTCTAACTGTGTATTATGAAAACGAAATTCCTGCAGACGCTCCGGTTTCTAATAATTTATTTTGGATTAATATACATACATCCTGTCCGGATCTGGTAAAATTCAAAGAAAAACACAAAAATAATCCTTTTGCTAATGGCCATAAAGTTGGAACTGATACAAATAAAAAAGGTTCATTTTTATGGGAAGCAATTCGTTTTGCACATAAATCATTTTGTGTATCACATGCAACCCTCAACAGTTCTACAGACTTAGTTGTCTGGTTGGACGCAGATGTTGTTACCCACAGTCCTGTGCCATACGAATTTGTTGAGGGTTTACTTCCGGAAAATTTTTATACAGCATATTTAGGTAGACAACACATTTATCCAGAATGCGGATTTGTTGTTTATAATACTCATCATCCAAAACACAAAGAGTTTATGAAAGACTGGCAAGAACTGTATACTCATGACAAGTTGTTTGAATTAGAGGAATATCATGATTCTTATCTGTTTTGGCACTTATTAAAAGAACATAATCTTGTGAAAGAAAGTTTTAATATTTCAGAAGGACATCCTCATAGACCAGGAGTCCATGTGTTTATAAATTCGCCGTTAGGTCAATACATGGATCATCTTAAAGGAGCTAGAAAAAAACAAGGCAAGTCTAAGCCGTCCGATATCTATTCCAAACGCGAAGAAAGATATTGGAAAAATATCAAAGGATGAAATTAAAACTTTCTACAAACCATGGTCCCGATTCCAAGGCATGGCAGGTACTCAAACCTTTACAGCAATATCAAAATATAGAAGGCATTGATACTGTTTGGGGGCTAGGGTCCGGCAATTTTAATATTGTCAAATCCTGTATCTTAGAAAAGAAAAATTGGATTTATACAGATATGCCTTACTGGAATAGATTTAATCCTAACAATCCATCAGGCACATATCATTGGAGGATATGCGTAAATGGAGTACATTGTAATAAAATTTTCGACTTTCCTAATGATAGGTCAAAACACATAGAATTAAAAGAATGGAAGCACGAAGGCGAATATATTTTAGTTGCTCCTTCGTCCGATACTATACATAGATATTTAAATAAACCAAATTGGACTGATGATACTATTAAAAAATTAAAAAATATTACCGATATGCCTATCAAAGTAAGACCCAAACCGAGAAAAAATGGAACTTCTGGACCATACGTTGCAGATACACCTTTGATAGAAGATTTGAGAAACGCCAAATATGTTATTACATCTTGTTCTATGGTAGGAGTAGAATCTATTATTGAAGGTATTCCTACATTTTGTGAACCTCAAGCCGGATGTGCCCCGGTATCTAACACAGATATTTTTTCTTTAGAACCAAGATTTGTAGACAGGCAAAAATGGATTAATACTTTATCATATCATCAATGGACTCCTGCTGAAATACAAAATGGAACATTTTTTTCTAATTTTAAAAACATCTATGGAGATTTGTTACAATGATTTTAGATGATAACAATACAAAAGTCCATACATGGAAAACTGTTTATAGTTGGAGTAAGAAACAAATTAAAAATTTTTCTAATGCTGTTGATATAGGTTGTAGAGAAGGTGGATTTGCTAGAGAACTAGAAAATGATTTCAAACACATCTATTGTTTTGATTTTAGAGATAAAAAACATTTTTTCCAAAAAAATGTTAAAGATTTATCTAAATTTACATACACTGTTTGTGGCCTTGGAGAAAAAAATGGAAATACATCTACATCGAACACACGAGTAGGAAGAATAAAAGATTGGGGGCCTGTGACTGTACCTATGCGAACTTTGGATTCATTTGATTATACAGATATAGGTTTTATTAAAATTGATGTTGAGGGTTATGAATATAAAGTGTTGCTAGGAGCAAAAGAAACAATCAAAAAATATAGACCTGTACTTTTGGTTGAACAAAATAGAGGCAATTTAAATGCAATAGAATTATTGAAGACTTGGAATTATTCCTGTGTAGGAGTAGATAAAATTCAAAATCATGATTATCTAATGGTGCCAAATGAAAGCTGTTAAAACAAAAAGACCTTTTACTGAAAAAATTCCACAAGCATGGTCCAAAGCAACTGGTTGTAAAATAATCGAACCAGTTACAAATGATCAAGAAATGTTTGAAGATGAATATTTTTATTTTGGAATATTACGAGGTGCTGGCGATATGATGAAACGTTCTATTGCTAATGGCTGGGATTATTACTTTTGTGACCACGCTTATTTTAATGCAGGACACGACGGCTTTGATCCATGGTATAGAATTACTAAAAATTCACAAGTAAATTCTACTTTAGTTAACCGTCCTTCGGATAGATATGAAACATATTTCAAACAAAATTTAAAACCATGGAAACAAAACGGTCGTAAAATCATTGTTTGTCCCCCTACTGGAGCAATTGAGTGGTTCTTTGATGCACAAGACTGGCTAAACACCACTGTATCGGCGTTAAAACAGCATACAGACCGTGAAATTGTGGTGAGAGACAAACCCATGGATCCGCAAGTGGCTACTAATGCAGGTATTACTCAATTGGTTGGATTTAATAAAAAAACTACAGATAGACCATTAGATGAAGATTTATCCGATGCATTCGCAGTTGTTACTTTTAATTCTAATGTAGGAGTTAAATCTATCTGTGAAGGAATACCCGTAATCTGTGGTCCTGAATGTGCGGCATACCCTGTGGCAAATAAACTAGAAAATATAGAAAATCTTCAGTATCCAGATCGAGACCCATGGTTGCATCATTTGTCTTATAGTCAATTTAGGTTAAGTGAAATACAATCTGGTTTTGCTTATCAAACTCTCATATCATAACGCTGAGCCCAACTACGCATCATCCATGAAATAAGCCTAGGTTTCTTTTGTGTTTGATTGGATTGAGAAATAATATTTTTTAAACAATCATTTTTGTCCATATATGTTTGCATAAAGTCTTGTAATTTTTTATTATCATTAAGCCAATACATCAATGGTACTGTCCAACCTGTTTTAATTTTATTAATAATATAATCTGGCATGTGTCCTTTGTATGCCAATTTAGTAGGTAATTTTGTTTCTGATTTTTGCATGCCCATTTTGTGAGATGAATGAATATCTAAACAATATTTCATAAATCTTTTAGTAGCTAATGGAAATCTGCCCTCCATAGAAAATGCCATTCCAAATTTATCATTTCTTGCAAAAAAATCTTCTGGCACTTGCGTTACACAATCTAAAGCCATATACGAATTGACATGATCGGCAGGATTCCAAACTTCTTGAGGCATCTGTTTGATTAACAACTGGTGTAGATCCTCTTTTGAAATTTTTCTTTTCATTTCTACCGGACGTTTAATTCTGTGCATCCACTTCCACACTAAATCTGACCAAGATTTAATATGTTCTTCTGGTTTAGTCAATTTCCAATATTTTGGATATCCACCTAATAATTCATCTCCCATATCTCCCGCCATTGTGACAACTACTCCGGCTTGCGATAATCTTTTATTAGTTTCATAATACATAGGCATATTCCAATTATAAACCGGCTGTTCCATAAACCACATGGTATTATCCCAACATGA
>Ga0222714_10002677_pt1 | contig 18647 bp, 23 predicted proteins | sample C33_3DmetaG_FD_165048 | JGI IMG/M metagenome (GOLD analysis project Ga0222714, IMG submission 165048) | Estuarine water microbial communities from San Francisco Bay, California, United States - C33_3D | ecosystem: Environmental > Aquatic > Marine > Unclassified | place: USA: California...
TGTTGGTACGGATCAACACGCAGATGGCATCCGATGGCTATCTTTACCTGAGGAGAGCGGAGACTGTACTTGGGGTCAGCGACCGCTTGAAGCCGGGTCCCGGCCAGTGAGGACTTTACGAGGTTGTCCCCGAGGTCGGTCAAAAGGCTGCCGGCTGAGATCACCGTTCGACGCCGTCTTGTCGGAACAGAGAAAAAACCGAGGCACGTTTTTCCCGCCCCGGCTTTTTTGGTTCAAAGGGGGGTTCTGCTTATTAGGCGACCGCCGCCGAGGACTGCTTGCGTGACCTGCCTTCGTCTGCGCTCCGACCCTCTGCCGGATCGAGTAAAACATAGCCGCGGCCCCAGACGGTCTCGATGTAATTTTCCACGCCAGTGCCGGTCGCTAGCTTCTTGCGAAGCTTGCAGATGAAAACGTCGATAATCTTCAGTTTTGGTTCGTCCATTCCGCCATAGAGATGGTTGAGGAACCTTTCCTTGGTGACGGTCGTTCCCTTGCGGAGCGAGAGGAGTTCCAGAATGGCATATTCCTTGCCGGTCAGATGCAGCGGCTGGCCGTCCACTTCGACCGTGCGGGTATCAAGGTTGACGACCAGTTTGCCGGCGCGAATAACGGATCCGGAGAGGCCCTTAGAGCGGTTGATAATGGCGTGGATGCGGGCAATAAGTTCGGATTTGTCGAAGGGCTTGGTCAGGTAATCGTCGGCGCCGAAGCCGAGTCCCTTGACCTTGTTATCGGGTTCGTTGATCCCCGAAAGGATCAGGACGGGGGTGGTGACACGTGCAGATGACAGTCGGCCCAATACCTCGTAGCCGTCGATATCGAACAGCATCAGATCAAGAACGATCAGATCGTAATCGTTGATCTTGTAGATTTCCAGGCCATCCTCGCCCAGGTCCGTGCAGTCCACGAAAAAGCCCTCTGACTTGAGCATGAATTCGATGCTCTTAGCGGTGGACGAATGATCTTCGACAAGCAGAATTCGCATTTTGGTTCTCTACGTTCTCACCGGATAACCGGCTGGATACTGCTATCTGTTCATCCCGACCTATACAAGGTTAAGTTTGATTAAATATATGGTCCATTATGGTTACCAGCAAGTTAACAAAATCTTAGGTTCATCCAATTTGTATCGCCCGGCAGCGTCGTCAGAAGAGGGGGGCTGCGCTAGGCGGCGCAACGATTTAACCGGTTCTTACTTGTGATTAACGACGAAAAAAAGCATACCGGATACCGGTCATGCATCGCGTTCCGCAGAGGGTCGAGAAGATATGAAGATCGCCCCCACGGGCGACTGCGGGTAAGTCTTCCGCTCGCCGGACCAATCGTTCCGGTACGGACGCCTTCGCTTCTCACCTTTCCGACAGTTCCGGATCCGGGGAAGCGGCCTCGGTCGGCGGCAGCCCCCCTCGGCGGCCGGTATTGATGCCCTGCTGGCCGCGCAGGAAATGGGTTACGTGCTTGAGTTCTGCGCCCGTGCCCGCCAGCGCGCGGACGACCTCATAGATCATCTCGAAGAACTTCGCCACGGCCTGTTGATGGGATCCCTGACCTGTAACCAAATCGAAAACCTCGTCCGGCTTGTCTGCCTCAGCGCGAACAAGTCACCGACCCCCGCCTTGCTGAAGTGCTTGACCAGATCGAATTACGCGCCGAGGTCGAACTAGCCAAGTATGCGACCTTCGACTATTCGCCTGAAATCAGTCAACGATCTGAATTTAAATAACAAAAATCGATTTTTCCCTGGGTTGCCACGAACCCGGGCCGCCCATATACTTGCGCGCCTTTTAACCCCACTTTTCAAGGGTTCTGCATATGGCGGTAAAGCTTCCTCGTAACTATCGGCCTACCGAAAAAGAGCCGTTCATGAATGAGAAGCAAAAGGAGTATTTCCGTCGCAAGTTGCTTGCGTGGCGTGAGGGACTCCTGAGCGAAACTTCCGAAACCCTCCAGCACCTGCAGGAGGGTGGATTGCGTGAACCCGATATCGCCGATCGCGCGTCGCTGGAAACGGATCGCTCGCTTGAGCTTCGCACCCGTGATCGTGCGCGCAAGCTTATCGGCAAGATCGATGAAGCGCTCAAGCGGATCGAAGAGGGGACCTACGGCTATTGCGAGGAAACCGACGAGCCGATTGGGATCAAGCGGCTTGAAGCCCGGCCGATCGCGACGTTATCGATCGAGGCGCAGGAACGTCACGAACGGTTGGAACGTACCCGGCGCGACGACTGATGGCCCCCCAGACCAGAGGAGATAAAAAAGGCCGGTGCTACCTGCACCGGCCTTTTTTCATGTCTCAAGAGTTCGATCAGAAAGGGTAGATGATGTCCAGGATCTGGGTGCTGTAGCGCGGCTGCTGGACGTCGGTGATGTGGCCGCGTCCGCCGTAGGCGATAGGGGCCTCGGCAATCTTCTCTTAGGAGATGGTATTGGACGATCCGATGTCTTCGCGCCGGACAATGCTGGTCAACCGAAGCTCGCGCACCTCGAAGTTGACGCACACTTCCTGGCTACTTATCAGGACCAGGTTGCCTTTGGGCAGTGCCTAGGTCACGACGACGGCGACTTTGACTTCGATCTGCTCGTCAAAGTCGATGCTGCCGGAACCCTTGTTCTGGGCGGCGCCGGTGATATCGATCGGCGTCGCCTTGCTGAAGCCCTTAGGCATGATCTTGCGGATATTCTCTTCGAAACCCTGCAGCTTGGGCAGGGTCTCCTTTTCAGAGGTCGTCCGTGTCTCATCGGAAGTATTCGACAGCTTGGTCTTAGTGTCGATATTGATCACGACGGTCGGAATGTCGTGCGGCAAGCCTGCTGCACCCCGATCGGGCCCGCCCGCCGACGCCCCGCCCGCAGGGCGTTTTTATGTCCGGTTGCAGTCCGCCCGAACATGTCCTAGAGACACCGGAAAAGGGAGATGTCATGTCGGGTTCCATTGAACCGGGCGCGCCGGGCAAGACGCGCAAGGTTTCGTTCTGGCGCTGGCTCAATAGTACCTCGCGCCGTTCGTTCATCGTCATTCCGCCGCTGGTGATCGGCGCGGAATACCTGCTGGGCGGCGGTAACATTCCGTTCCAGCCGTGGGGCATGCCGTTGCTCGTCTGGGGGTATTCGCAATACCGGCTGGGCGGGGGGTTCCGCACGCGGCACGGCGGCGGCGGGCCGGGTATCGACGTTCCGCCCGATCGCATCGTCGATACGGGCATTTACGGCTATATCCGCAACCCGATGTATCTCGGCCACATGATCTTTCACCTTGCCCTGGCGATAACGTTCAAGTCGTGGATCGCGCTCGCCATTTTGGCTGCGCATATCGTGTGGTTCGAGCGCCGCGTGCGCGAGGACGAGGACCGGCTGGAAGGCATGTTCGGCGAAGCATATCGCGCCTACAAGGCTCGCACCAAGCGCTGGATACCGTTCGTCTATTGACCGGTCAGTTGCCGAAGCTCTGGACTAGCGAGCCAGCGACCATGTACCAGCCGTCGACTAGAACGAAAAAGATGATCTTGAAGGGCAGGGCGATCCTCACCGACGGAGGATCATCATGCTCATAGACACCAGCACCGACGCTACCACCATGTCGATGACGAGGAAGGGCAGGACGATCGGAAAGCCGATCTCAAAGGCGCGCTCAAGTTCCGAAATCATGAAAGCGGGCACCGGCACCTTTAGGGGGGTTGCCGCGGGCGCCGTCTTGGCAAGATCGTAGAACGGCCGCAGGTCCTACTTACGCACCTGGCACTGAATGAATTCGGCCACGGGCGCGCACTGCGGTTGAAGGCTTCATTACCCTCGAAGCGTTCTTCCATCAGCGGCGCAATACTGTCGTGATAGGACTTCTTCATGACGGGGGCCATGATGAAGGCTGTCAGGAACAGGCAGAACCTGACCATCATCATGTTGGGCTGGGTCTGCTGGGTGCCGAGCGCCGAGCGCAGGAACGAAAGTACCACGACGATGCGCGTGAACGAGGTGACCATGATTAGGATCGCGGGGGCGACCGACAGGACTGTGATCAGCGCGACGATCTGAAGAATGCGGCCCGTAGCCGATCCGCCACCGTCGAGATCGAGGCCAAGGCTCTGGGCCGTGGCCAGCGTTAGGGCTATGGCCGGGGTGCGATCCGGTGGGCGTTCATCGCGCACCTTCCTGCCGAGCGCCCGCAGGCGGGACGATCCCCGTCTCAGCTACCTTTTCCGAATTCGGTCCGAGCAGGAGGAGTTATTCGACGCCGTCGCACTGCGCCAGCACGAGGCCTCGGCGTGCGCCTATGCCGCGCACCTCGGCCACGCGAAGCCGATTGGTCGCGAGGCCCAGCCGCGCCGCAACCGACTGCCACATGAAGAAGCGGCGGTAGCCCCACGCGGCAAGCGCGATCAGGCCGAGGACGAAGACTAGGGACAGGACAAAATTCAGGTAATTGTCCAAGGACATGGAAGATGAGAACCTGGTAAACGGTGAAAGGTTTCACTTCTTACGGGATGCTGCGCTGGCTACGTAGGCGGTGGTGGCCTTGCTGCGGGTGGAAAAGGCGCGTACTTCGTCTTCGAAGTCCGACTGCCGTGCGCGCATTTCCTCGGCCAGCCGATCGAGATCGTCGATCAGGGCGAGCAGGATTGTCCTCACTCTCTCAGCGTCGATCGCGTTCAGGCCGCTGAAATCGCTTCAGATGCGGCCGATCATGTTCTCCAGCGGCTGATTATTGATCAACTGTCCGTCGGCCGCGAGATCGGAGGCGGCAACGATGATGTCGCACACGCGGGTGAGTTCGCTGGAAATCGTCTGGGTGCTCGTCATGGTGCGGCTCCCGTATCAGTTTCGGCGGGGGGGGGCGGGACGGCAGCCCCGCTCTGGTTGTGGTATACGCAGCTCAGGATTTCGGCGACGGCGGCAAATGCAGCGAGGGGAATTTCGCAGTCGAACTCGACCGCAGCCAGTACCTCGGCGAGGTTCGCGTCCTTGCGGACCTTGATGCCGCGATCAAGGGGGATTTCCAGGGTCTGGCGGGCGATGGCCGCCTGGCCAGAAGCGATCACGCGCGGCAGATCTCCGCCCCCCTGATTGTGGGAGAGCGCCAACGCGATGTCACGGTCCTTGTGGGGACGTCCGCTGTTGGGTGTGGGTGAGGTCACGCGCATTTCCAGCCGGGGCGCGCTGCATGCAAGCGAATAGCCCGCGCTGCCTGCGCACGAACCTTCCGCGATTAAAGCCGATCATGCTTAAGAAAGACTTAAATCTGGCGCCGGGCGTTGTTACTCGGCCTTTGGCGGAGGGGCCGGAGGCAGTTCGTCGAGCGAAGCACCGCCAACGGCAGCAGCACGATTTTCTTCCTGGATGCGGTCAAAGATTTCGCGCCGCAGGACCCTGACTTCCGGGGGAAAGGTAAAGCCTAGCTTGATAGATTTTCCGCTCACTTCGACTACGGTGATTTCGACATTGTCGTTAACCATTACCGATTCGCCCAGTTTTCTAGTCAGATAGAGCATCTTGCATCCTTACTTGGATCGCCGTACCTCGGGCGGGGCCTCGATTGTTACGGCCATATAGAGCGCCCAATCCCCGGTAATTTCAATAATATCGGGAAATTTACGGAACGTTGATAGCACCGGTGGGAAATTTACGCATCAGGCGTAGGCCAAGAAGACCCGGTCTTTTTCCACCAGGCCAGGCCGATAAACCTGAGCCTCGCAACCGCGATGGATCTCGGCAAGCTAACGCTTTTTCGATGATCAGCCAGCGCATCGCCTGGCTGGGCAAGCGTCAGCAGGTGCTGGCGCAGAAAGTCGCCAAGGCCGAACGCGGCGCCGAACCGGGAGCCAGGACCCGGCGCGCGGCGCAGAATCTTTCGGGCGTCGGCACCGTGCTCGTGGTCGAGGACCCGGTGCACATGTTCGGATCGCGCGCGCTGCGCAACAAGGGCTACAAGGTTCTGGAAGCGAAGAACGGCGATGCCGCGCTCGAGGTGATGCGCGACCCCTCCGATCCCATCGACCTGATCACTTCCGGCGTCGTCATGCCCCAGCGCGGCGGTCCGACCCTGATCCGCGAGGTGCGTGAGAAATTCCACAAGATGAAGGTGATCTTCACCTCGGGCTATGCAGAGGACGACTGCCGCGAATCCCTCCCCCGCCAGTCCGGCATCCAGTTCCTCGCAAAGCCCTTCTCCCTCGACACAGTCAAGGACGTGCTGGCCGAATAGGCCGCCCGCCCGCATTTCCCCGTCCGGAATGAGGAGAACAAAAAAAGAACTTGCGAGGAAGAACAAAACGTGTACTTTGGCTAACCAGAAACATTTTCCCAAGTGGGCAGGCCGCCGGTTGCAACGCCGAACCCCTTGTGAAATAAGGAAGGAGGCCGCGATGGCAACCGCTCTGCATCTCGTCGACAAGGGTAACATGGATAACAGACAGAAGGCTTTGGAAGCCGCGCTCGGCCAGATCGAACGCACCTTCGGCAAGGGCTCGATCATGAAGCTTGGCCAGGGCCAGACCGTCGAGGGGATCGAGGCGATCTCCACCGGCTCGCTCGGCCTCGATATCGCGCTCGGCATTGGCGGCATGCCGCGCGGGCGCGTCATCGAAATCTATGGTCCCGAATCCTCGGGCAAGACCACGCTGGCGCTGCATGTTATCGCCGAGGCCCAGAAGCAGGGCGGCGCCTGCGCCTTCGTCGACGCCGAACACGCCCTCGATCCCATCTACGCGCGCAAGCTCGGCGTCGATATCGGAAACCTCCTCATTTCCCAGCCCGATGCCGGCGAACAGGCGCTCGAGATCGCCGATACCCTGGTCCGTTCGGGCGCCATCGACGTTCTGGTGGTCGACTCGGTCGCGGCCCTGGTGCCGCGGGCCGAGCTCGAGGGCGAGATGGGCGATACCCACGTCGGCCTGCAGGCCCGCCTGATGAGCCAAGCGCTGCGCAAGCTGACCGCCTCCATCGCGCGCTCGCGCTGCATGGTCATCTTCATCAACCAGATCCGCATGAAGATCGGCGTCATGTTCGGCAATCCCGAAACCACGACTGGCGGCAACGCGCTCAAGTTCTACGCCTCCGTCCGCCTCGACATCCGCCGCATCGGCGCGATCAAAGACCGCGAAGAAATCGTCGGCAACCAGACCCGCGTCAAGGTCGTCAAGAACAAGGTTGCGCCGCCGTTCAAGACCATCGAATTCGACATCATGTACGGCGAGGGCATCTCCAAGACCGGCGAACTCGTCGATCTCGGCGTCAAGGCGGGCATCATCGAGAAGTCCGGCGCGTGGTTCTCCTACGGCGATACCCGCATCGGACAGGGCCGCGAAAACGCTAAGACCTTCCTCAAGGAAAACCCGGAGATCGCGGCCGCCGTCGAGAAGGCGATCCGCGCCAACGCGGGCCTCGTCTCCGAGGCGCTGCTGGCCGACGGCGAGGATGGCCCGGACGAAGGGGCGGGCGACGACGCCCGCGACGAAACTGCCTGATCTTCATGCTGTCGCCCGCCTTCGCAGAGGCGGCACCCATAAAACCCCCGCCCTCCGGCGGGGGTTTTTGCTTGACGGCCAGCTTATGGACAGGGGCCTGATCCCACTGTAAAAGCATGGGTCTTGGCCGTTTTCGGGCCCCACAGGCCTGTCCCGGCAGGCTCGGCAGTTTCACGATCACCAGCGGATAGCAGGCAGGCGCGACGATGAGCGGAACAGGCGATATCAGGACGGCCTTCCTTGAATATTTCCGGCGCAACGGCCATGAGGTCGTCGCCTCCAGCCCTCTCGTGCCCCACAACGACCCAACGCTCCTGTTCACTAACGCGGGCATGGTCCAGTTCAAGAACGTCTTTACCGGCGCTGAAAAACGCCACTACGTGCGCGCCGCCACGTCGCAGAAATGCGTGCGCGCCGGGGGCAAGCACAACGACCTCGAAAACGTCGGCTATACGGCGCGCCATCACACCTTCTTCGAGATGCTGGGCAACTTCTCCTTCGGTGACTACTTCAAGGAACGCGCCATCGAGCTGGCCTGGAACCTGCTGACCCGCGATCTGGGTTTGCCCAAGGAACGCCTGCTGTTCACCGTCTATCACACCGATGATGAAGCGGCCGGCTACTGGAAGAAGATCGCGGGGCTGGGCGACGACCGCATCATCCGTATCCCCACCAGCGACAACTTCTGGTCCATGGGCGAAACCGGTCCCTGCGGCCCCTGCTCGGAAATCTTTTTTGATCATGGCGAAGGCATTCCCGGCGGCCCGCCGGGTTCCGCCGATGCCGACGGCGACCGCTTCATCGAAATCTGGAACCTCGTGTTCATGCAATACGAACAGGTCGATGCCGATACACGGCGCGACCTGCCGAAGCCGTCCATCGACACCGGCATGGGACTGGAACGTGTTGCCGCCGTGCTGCAGGGCAAGCACGACAACTACGACATCGACCTGCTACGCCGCCTGATCGAGGCCTCGTCGGAGGCCACCAACGTCGCCGCGGACGGCACTCATGCGGTATCGCACCGGGTCATCGCCGATCACCTGCGCTCGGTCAGTTTCCTGATCGCCGACGGCGTCATGCCGTCCAACGAAGGCCGCGGCTACGTGCTGCGCCGCATCCTGCGGCGCGCCGTGCGCCATGCGCATATCATCGGCTGTGAAGAGCCGGTGCTTCATCGCCTTGTGCCTGCCCTGGTGGCCGAGATGGGCAGCGCTTACCCTGAACTGGTGCGCGCCCGGGCATTGATCAGCGAGACGCTCCGCATGGAAGAAACCCGCTTCCGCGCCACTCTTGCCCGCGGGTTGCGGCTTCTGGCCGAGGAAACCTCGAAGCTCGGATCCGGCAATGCGTTGCCGGGCGACGTCGCTTTTCGCCTCTACGATACCTTTGGCTTCCCTCTCGATCTTACCCAGGACGCGCTCCGCGCTGACGGCCGCGCCGTCGATGTCGAGGGCTTCAATGCCGCCATGGCACGCCAGAGGGCGGAAGCCCGCAAGGCTTGGTCGGGCTCCGGCGATGCGGCAACCGAAACCGTATGGTTCGAACTGCGCGAGCGGACCGGCGCGACCGAATTCCTAGGCTACGAAACCGAAGCCGCCGAAGGCCGGGTTACGGCCATCGTCGTCGATGGCAAGGAAGTCCAGTCCATCGCTGCCGGCACGGAAGCCGCCGTCATCTGCAACCAGACGCCGTTCTACGGCGAATCGGGCGGCCAGATGGGCGACCGCGGCCAGCTCTTCACCAAGGATGGCGCCGAATTCGCAGTGGCCGAAACGGCCAAGCGCCTTGGGGACATTCATGTCCATCAGGGCAAGCTCACGCGCGGAACCCTCAAGCTCGGCGACGTTGTCGACATGCGTGTGGACGGCGAGCGCCGCTCGCGCCTGCGCGCCAACCACTCGGCGACGCACCTTCTGCATGCAGCGTTGCGCAACCGCCTTGGCGAGCACGTCACCCAGAAGGGCTCGCTGGTGGCGCCCGATCGTTTGCGCTTCGATATTTCCCACCCGAAGCCGTTGAGCGCCGATGAACTGCGCACCGTCGAAACCGACGTGAATTCGCAGGTGCGTGCCAATACCGACGTCACCACCCGCCTGATGACCCCCGACGAGGCCGTGGCCGCAGGCGCCATGGCATTGTTCGGTGAAAAATACGGCGATGAGGTTCGCGTGGTCGGCATGGGGGCGGGGGCTGCCTCACCCTTTTCGACGGAACTGTGCGGCGGCACCCACGTGCGGCGCACCGGCGACATCGGCACTTTCCGCATCGTTTCCGAAGGCGCGTTGGCCGCAGGCGTGCGCCGTATCGAAGCGGTGACCGGTCCGGCCGCCGACGACTACGACAGTGCCAATACCGCCATCGTCGCCCAAGCGGCATCGATGATCCGTGCTTCGGCAGCCGAACTGCCCGAGCGCATCCAGCGCCTGCTGGATGAGCGCAAGACGCTCGAGCGCGAGTTGGCCGAAACCCGGCGCAAGCTGGCGCTCGGCGTGGGTGCCGGTGGAGCGGCCGCGGCAGACGATGCCGGCCGCGAGGTCGCGGGAACGCGCCTCGTTACCCGCGCGCTCGACGGCGTGCCGGCCAAGGATCTGAAGGCGATGGTCGATGAATTCAAGAAACGCGGGCCGGGCGTCTATGTCGTCGTCAGTTCGGATGACGGCAAGGCCAGCATCGTCGTCGGCGTCACCGACGACCTGACCGCCCGGTTCAGCGCCGTCGATCTGGTGCGCGCCGGTTCCGCGGCACTCGGCGGCAAGGGCGGCGGTGGCCGCCCCGATATGGCCCAGGCGGGCGGTCCCGATGCATCCAGGACGGACGAGGCCTTCGCGGCAATCGCCGCCGTGATGGAGCAGGCGGGCTAGCGCCTCTCGATCATCCAAGAAAAAGGCCCGCGCCATGGCGCGGGCCTTTTCGCATGTCGCGGCGGTGCCGCGTTACTTCATCGACGCCTTCAGGTTGCTGTCGATCTTGTCGAGGAACTCCTGGGTGTTCATCCACTTCTGGCTGGGTCCGATCAGAAGCGCCAGGTCCTTGGTCATGTGACCGGCTTCGACCGTCTCGATGCAGACCTTTTCCAGGTTTTCGGCGAACTGCTCGACATCCGGCGTGTTGTCCATCTTGCCGCGGAAGCTGAGGCCACGGGTCCAGGCGAAGATCGAGGCGATCGGGTTGGTGGACGTCGCCCGGCCCTGCTGGTGTTCGCGGTAATGGCGCGTGACGGTGCCATGTGCAGCTTCCGCCTCCACCGTCTTGCCGTCGGCGGTCATCAGCACGCTGGTCATCAGGCCGAGAGAGCCGAAGCCCTGGGCGGCGGTGTCGGACTGGACGTCGCCGTCATAGTTCTTGCACGCCCAGACATAGCCGCCAGACCACTTGAGCGATGCGGCCACCATGTCGTCGATCAGGCGGTGCTCGTAGCCGATCTTCTTCTTTTCGAAGGCGGCCTTGAATTCCTCGTCGAAGACCTTCTGGAACAGGTCCTTGAAGCGGCCGTCATAGACCTTGAGGATCGTGTTCTTGGTCGAGAGATACACCGGCCAGCCGCGGGTCAGCCCGTAATTGAAGCACGAGCGGGCGAAATCGATGATCGAATCGTCGAGGTTGTACATCGACATGGCGACGCCGGAGCCGGGGAACTTGAACACCTCGCGCTCGATGACCTTGCCGTCCTCGCCTTCGAACTTCAGCGTCAGCTTGCCCTTGCCGGGGATCAGGAAGTCGGTGGCGCGGTACTGGTCGCCGTAGGCGTGGCGGCCGATCACGAAGGGCGTGGTCCAGCCGGGCACCAGGCGCGGCACGTTCTTGATCACGATCGGTTCGCGGAAGATGGTGCCGCCTAGGATATTGCGGATCGTGCCGTTGGGCGAACGGTACATGTCCTTGAGATTGAATTCCTTCACCCGCGCTTCGTCGGGGGTGATGGTCGCACACTTGACGCCGACGCCGTACTGCTTGATCGCGTTGGCTGCATCGACCGTGACCTGGTCGCGGGTCTCGTCGCGGTATTCCATGCCGAGGTCGTAGTACTTCAGGTCGACGTCGAGGTAGGGAAGGATCAGCTTGTCCTTGATGAACTTCCAGATGATCCGGGTCATCTCGTCGCCGTCGAGTTCGACGATCGGGGTCTTGACCTTGATTTTGGCCATTCGGTCCTCTCTTGTGCGCGCTTATGTGGTCGAAAACGGGCTGAAACCGGGCGCCCGGGCCGGCCGGAGCCGGGGAAAAAAACACGGCGCGCACCATATCAGACCTGCCGCCAAGCGCAAGGCAGGCCGGTCCGGTCGGCGCGCAGCCCCGGGCCGCCGTCAGGTCCGCTCGGGCCGGGGCCTGACCACGCTTTCAGGCATGGCGGTAATGGTGGGCAGGACGTCATCGACGGTGTCGACCACGGCGAAAAGGTCGCGGATGGAGGGGCCGGTGAACCCGGCCTCGATCGTGTGCTCGATCAGCGCCAGCAGGGGCTTCCAATAGCCGCCGTCGTCGACGATGACGATTGGCTTGCCGTGCAGACCAAGCTGGCGCCAGGTGATGATCTCGAAGGTTTCGTCGAGGGTGCCCACGCCGCCCGCCAGCACGACGATGGCATCGGCGCGTTCGAACATCCTGCGCTTGCGGTCATGCATCGATTCGACCACCACCAGTTCGTCGAGGTTCTGGTGCGCGACTTCCACGCGCTTGAGGTCGGTGGGGATGATTCCCGTCACCTTGGCCCCGGCGTCGAGCGCGGCATCGGCCAGGATGCCCATCAGCCCGACATTGCCGCCGCCGTAGACCAGTTCGACGCAGGCATCGCCCAGCATGCGGCCGAAGCGGGCCGCTTCGCGGGCATGGCGGGGATCATTGCCGGGGGAGGAGCCGCAGTAAACGCAGAGGGAACCGATATCTGGCATGGAAAAACTCTATAAGTTAACGGACAGGCTGCTCACGACTTCGTGAACAGTTTGCCACTATCGCGCCTCAATATTGTGATCTTCAAGGGGTTAAGGCAAAGTCGGCGCAAAGCCGGGGACCCGGTCAAACGAATTCGGAGGCTGGTATGAATTTTAAGTCTGTATTTGGTGCGGCCGTCGCCGCCGCGGTGTTTTCGCTGGCGACGCCCGCCTTCGCGCAGGATGCCGCTGCCGTCGTCAAGGAGCGGCTGGGCATCATGAAGATGATCAGCGATTCGGTGAAGGCGCTGAAGGCGTCCGCCGATGCGGGCAAGGTCGGCGCGGGTGATGCCGCCAAGGCTGGCGCAGCGCTCGCGGGTGCCAAGAAGGCACTGACCCTGTTTCCGGCGGGCACGGGTGCGGACAAGGTCAAGACCCGCGCCAAGCCGGAAATCTGGAAGGACAAGGCGAAGTTTGATGCCGGGATGGGCAAGCTTGTTGCCGGCCTCACCGCTGTCGAAAAAGCGGCCAAGGCAGGCGATGCATCCGCAATGGCTTCGGCCGTGAAAGCGACGCAGGCGAGCTGCGGCGGCTGCCACAAGCCCTTCCGCGGCGCCAAGCCGGAGTAAGTATCCAGGGCCGCCGGTGATCCGGCGGCCCTTTTTGTTTTCTGGGGGATCATGGCGTTTCCCGTTTTCCGTTCTGCCGTTGCGGCGTTTTCCGCTGTCGTTGTTCTCGCTTTTGCTGAACCTGCCATCGCGCAGGGTAGTAGCGATGCGGTTGCGCGTGGGGCCGTGCTGTTTGACGCGGGCGGGTGTGCGAACTGCCATACCGATCGCAAGGCCAAGGGGCCGCTGCTTGGCGGCGGGGCTGCGCTCAAGACGCCGTTCGGCATCTTTTACGGCCCCAATATTTCCTCTCACCCCGAATTCGGCATCGGCAAATGGACCGATGCGCAGTTCCTGCGCGCGGTGCGCGATGGTGTGGCGCCCGACGGCAGCCATTACTATCCGGCCTTCCCCTACGCGTCCTTCACGCGGTTGACCGATACCGACATTAAGGCGATCCGCGCCTACATCATGTCGCTGCCGCCGGTTGCGGTGAAGAGCAGGGCCCACGACCTGAAATTCCCCTTCAATATCCGCGCGGGCCTGATCGCCTGGAAGTGGCTCTATCTGGACAAAGGCCCCCGCGCCGACGACCCGGCGCAAACGGCCGAATGGAATCGCGGCCGCTACCTTGCCGATGGATTGGCGCATTGCGGGGAATGCCATACGCCGCGCACCATGCTGGGCGGGCTGGACCTGGCCCGCTACATGGCCGGGAACGTCAAGGGCCAGGGCCCGGAAGGCGAGGCCGTGCCCAATATCACGCCGCACATGCAATCGGGCATAGGCAAGTGGACGGTTGAACAGATCGCCGAATCCCTCAAGAGCGGTACGCTGCCCGACGGCGATTCCTACGGGTCCCTGATGGCCGATGTCGTCGCGAACGGCACCGCCAGCCTGAGCGATGCCGACCGGCGCGCCATCGCTGTTTATATCAAGTCCCTGAAGCCTCTGGCTGGTCGCGGCCGCAACTAGAAGTCCGCGCGGGCGTTGCGTCCGGGCGGGTGAGAGTCTAGGCTGTGCCCGCTGTCCACCAATTTCCAAGGAGAGACGCCGGTGAACCGGGCTCTCGTCATTGCCGTCGTTGGCGCCATTGTTCTGGCCGCGGCGTTGCTTCTGAATTTTTATCTCGGTCGGGACGAACGGACCGTGGCGACGGCGCCGACACCGCCCGCGCCCGCGACGGGCGTCACCACGCCCGGTGCCGCGTCCAAGGCGCCTGGGGCGCCTGCGATTGCGCCGCGGTCCAACGAGCCCAGCTTCGACATCGTACGGGTCAATCCCGACGGCAATGCCGTCATCGCCGGTCGCGCGCCCGCCGGCGCGGAAGTGACCGTGATGGATGGCGATCAGGTTATCGGAAAGGTCGTCGCCGACCAGCGCGGCGAATGGGTGTTGGTGCCGACCAAGCCGTTGTCCCCGGGCTCGCGCAATCTCAGCCTTTCGGTGAAATTGCCTGACGGCAGTACGGCAACTTCAAAGAGCGACGTCGTTCTCGTCGTGCCCGAGCGTGGCGATGCGGGTGCACTCGCGCTTCGGGTGGAGCGCGGTGAGGGGCTGTCGCCTTCGACCGTTCTGCAATCCCCCGGCAGCACGAAGGCAGCCGGAACGCTCGGCATCGACGTCATCGATTACGACGGCGAAGGGCGCGTCAGCATCAGCGGGACCGCAAAGCCCGGGGCGACGCTCAGGATTTACGTCGACAACCGCGCTGCCGGTGAAGCTGTGGCGGATGCGAAGGGTCAATGGAATTTCCGTCTCAAGGACATGCTGCCGCCCGGGGATTATTCCCTGCGCGTCGATGAAACCGACGGCGGCGGGCGCGTGGCGCGTCGTATCGAGGTTCCCTTCAACAGGGCTCCGGCTATCGGCGCGCTCGGCGACAAGCAGATCGTGGTTGTGCGTCCAGGCAACAGCCTGTGGCGGATCGCGCGACGGACCTATGGCAAGGGTGTGCAGTACACGTTGATCTTCGAGGCCAACAAGGCCCAGATCCGCGACCCGAACCTGATTTATCCCGGGCAGGTATTTGCCCTGCCGCGCGGGGGCAACTGACTTAAATCAGGAGTGACGTGGCGGCAGCGCGCTGGCGACGTCGGGCAGGTATGCCGCGACTTCGTCGAACAGCGGGCGCACATCGACCATCAGCGCGACCAGCGCAGCGATGACCGACACCGCATTCATCGGCGAGGTGAAGCTGCGCGCACCTTCGATGAAAACGACCTGCTGGCGGTCGATCCCGATGCGGCCTTTGTCGCTGCCCGGCATCGACGCAATGGCGGTGCGCAGGGTCTTGCGGGCGGCCGGGTCCTCGCCGGAAAAGGGAATGACCCCGACGGTGGCGTTTATGGACAGGCGATAGCCGCCTGCTTCGAGGGACAGAGTCCCCGTTACGGGAATCTCGCCGAACGAAAAGCGGAAAGTCAGGTGGCTGCGGCCCGACGCGATGGCATCGCGCACGGCGGTTGCCATGTCGGGTATGGGGCCGGTGGCCCCGGGCAGCGATGAAACAGCTTCCATGCTCATTTCGAGATAGTGCCCGGGGGACACTGAAAAATTGGTAAATCATTCGCAGGGGTCCGCCAAACGACGGGAAACCTACGAATTTCCGAAAGGATGGGGTAGATTGAGCCGCCGTTTTGGGCCCGGCCCCGGGGCGGCGCGTCTTTCATGGCTGGTCGGGCAGGAAAGGGACAGGTTCCGGTAATGGGTCCGCTGGTGCACCGCGAAGGGTTACCGATTATCGCCATGTTTGTTGCGGGTGCCGCGCTGCTGTGGTGGCTTTGGCTGCCGCTCGGCATCGTCGGCGTGGTGCTGACGATCTGGTGCGTCTGGTTCTTCCGCGACCCCGAACGTCAAACACCCGTCCTTCCGAGCGCGCTCATCGCGCCGGCAGACGGCAGAATCCTGCCGATCGTCAAGGCGTCGCCGCCCGAAGAACTGGGTATGGGCGATGCACCGCTGACGCGCATCAGCATCTTCATGAACGTCTTCAACGTCCATGTGAACCGCATCCCGGCCGATGGGCGGATTACGGCCGTTCATTACCGCCCTGGCCGATTCTTCAATGCATCCTTCGACAAGGCTTCTGTTCACAATGAGCGCATGTCGGCGCGCATGACCACGGCGGGCGGGCTCGACATCGCCTTCGTCCAGATCGCCGGGCTTGTGGCGCGGCGCATTCGCACGACCCTGTCGGTCGGGCAGGAGGTGCGCGCGGGCGCGCGCTACGGATTGATCCGGTTCGGCAGCCGGGTCGACGTATACCTGCCCGATGGCATCGAGCCGCGCGTGAGCGAAGGCGATCACACTGTCGCCGGTGAAACCGTCCTTGCAATGTCAGGGCAAAATTCGGGAGAAAGCCGATGACCACGCAAGGGTCCCGGTTGCGGGCGCTGCCGTTCAACCGGCTGATTCCCAACATGCTGACCGTCATCGCGCTTTGTGCAGGGCTGACGGCCATCCTTTACGGCTTTCAGGGCAAATGGCATTTCGCCGTCGGCGCAATCATGATCGCAGGACTGCTCGACGCGCTTGATGGCCGCATCGCGCGTCTTTTGGGCGGTACCAGCAAGTTCGGCGCCGAGCTCGATTCGCTTTCGGACTTCATCAGTTTCGGCGTTGCGCCCGCCATGCTCGTCTATCTCTGGACCTTGCATGCGGCCAAGGGCCCGGGCTGGGTCGTCGCCCTGATTTTTGCCGTTTGCGCGGCGCTGCGGCTTGCCCGTTTTAATACGAAGCTGGGAGATTCGGATCTCCCCAAATGGGCGGGCAATTTCTTCACCGGCGTGCCGTCGCCGGCCGGCGGCGGCCTCGTGTTGCTGCCGATGATGCTCAGTTTCGAATTCGGCGGTGGGTTCTTTTCGCACCCGCTACTGAACGGGGTGCTGGCGGTCCTTGTCGCCTATATGATGATCAGCAAGATCCCGACCTTTTCCTTCAAGCAGGTGCGCGTACCCCAGCGTCTTGTGGTGCCGCTGCTGCTGGCGGTCGGCCTGATCGCGGCGCTGCTGGTCACCGCGACCTGGCTGACGCTGTCGGGGTTCCTGATCCTCTATCTCTTCTCGATCCCGTTGTCGGTGCGGGCATACCGGCGCCTGTCGGAAACACCGTCGCCCGCGACCGACGCGCTATCGGTGATTGACGGCACCGAGGACGCCGAAGGGGATGCTGCCATGGCATCCGCCGACGATGCAGGCGATGAAACGCCGACGCGGCGCTAGAGCCTGGACACGTTCGCGGGATAGAGCTCGTCGGCCGTGAGCTTGCGGTGGGTTACCCACTGCTCATCACAGTAGCGCAGGAAGGCCTCGATCGTCGGCCGGTTGGCTTCGACCCCGTAGGGCCAGAAATCGTCACCGAACAGATCCCGCGCTTTTTCCGCCCAGGCGAAGGTCCAGGGAATCGGATAGCGGCAGATGTTGCCATCGAGCGCGCGCACCAGGCTGCGCGCCTTGGCCTCGCTCAGGGCCTTGAACAGGGCGGGCCCGACCCAGGGGTTGGCGTCATAGGTCGTGCGCGGCATGGCGACGGTGTGCATCATCGGGAAGATGTGATGCTTGTGCCAGTAGGCCTCCTCGACTGGCTGGAAGTCGGGAATGAGCCGCTTGATGCGCGGATCGCGGGCCTCGAACAGATCGGGCGGATGGGCGCAGATGATGGCATCGAGATCGCCCGCGAGAAGCATGTCGACGAGCGAGCGATCATACACTTCCTTGTAGGAGATGCTGTCGGGCAGCTTGGCCTTCACCTGTCCTTCACGGCCCGGCGCATTGATCCCGGCGCGCACCCATTCCATGTCTGCCAGGGCAATGCCGACATCGTGCATCAGCCAGGCGCGAACCCAGACGATGGCGGTTTGCACCCATTCGGGAATGCCGACGCGCGTGCCCTTGAGCTGGGCAGGTTCCTTGATCGGGCTGTCGCTGCGGAGATAGATCGCATGCTGGCGGAAGAAGCGCGAGGGAAACACCGGAATGCCGGTGATGTTGGGATCGCCCTGCGAAATCAGGGAGACAAAACGCGCCATCGACATTTCCGACACGTCCCAGCAGCGGGTTTCCGTGAAGCGGTCGAAGAACTCTTCAACGGGGAGATCGATGTGATCGATGGTGATGCCTTCGGCGCGGACCTTGCCCGAGACGAAGTCGCGGACGTGATCGTAATCGCTGATGGCGACGCTGAGACGCAAATCGGACATTTACTCCCCCTTGATCATGTGAACGGTACGCTGCGGGTACGGAATCGAGATGCCGCCGGCATCGAAGGCCTCCTTGATGCGGCGGTTGAGGTCGAATTTCACGGCCCAGTAGTCGCTGCCCGCACACCAGGCGCGCATCTGGATTTCGACGGCGTTGTCGCCGAGGTTCGTCACCATCAGGGCAGGCGCCGGGTCCTTGCTGACGCGCGCATCAGCGGCCAGCAGGCCCTGAACGATATCGAAGGCCTTGCCGATGTCGTCACCATAGCCGATGCCCACATTGATATCGACGCGGCGGGTCGCGTTGTGGCTGTAGTTCTTGACCGCGGTCCCCCAAAGCTGCCCGTTCGGCAGGACGATGTGGACGTTGTCGCCGGTGTTGAGTTCGGTGGTGAAAAGCGAGATCACTTCGACCGTTCCGGCAACGCCTGCCGCTTCGATGAACTGGCCGACCTTGAAGGGCCGGAACAGCAGCAACATGATACCGGCCGCGATATTGCTGAGCGTC
>Ga0222714_10002678_pt1 | contig 18642 bp, 10 predicted proteins | sample C33_3DmetaG_FD_165048 | JGI IMG/M metagenome (GOLD analysis project Ga0222714, IMG submission 165048) | Estuarine water microbial communities from San Francisco Bay, California, United States - C33_3D | ecosystem: Environmental > Aquatic > Marine > Unclassified | place: USA: California...
CCGACGCAAAAGTTATTGTCTGCGTACGACGTGCGCGAGTTTAGCGACATCGTCGAAGCGATGCGCCGCGGAGACGCTCGCTTGCTCAACAGCGCACTAGATGACGGCGAGGCGACGTTCATCAAACAAGGGACGTATTTGATTTTAGAAAAGCTCCGCATGTCGGTGTACAGAACGCTGTTCAAGAAGGTTCACGCCATTCACGGCGAGCTCGAACCCGCCAAGGCGAATCAGCTCGCGTTGAGCAAGTTTCAAATCGCGTTGAAATTCTGCGGCGCCGACGTGGACGTGGACGAAGTGGAGTGCATCGTAGCAAACTTGATCTTCCGCAAGTTCATTAAAGGGTACATCTCGCACAAAAATCGCGTGGTGGTGCTCTCCAAAACCGACCCGTTTCCTAGTCTCAAAACCGTCTTCGCCAACGGCGCGTAGCCGCGGCGCGGAAAGTCGAGTCGAGCCATTAGTGGTTCACATGTAAATTAAAATCAGCTCAAGCATGCGTGCACATATTCATCAATCCACCACACATCACATGCGCATCACGCGTGCGCCATGGACGCGACGGATACCGGAGCGCGCCCGACGCGGCCCACGCCTCATTCGCCGACGCGCCATGACTCGCGCAGATTTCGCCACCGCCTGCCTCACCGCCGCCACGGCGGTCACCATCGCTGCCGTTCCAAAGCTCATCTCCTTATGTTCCACGCACTGGCGCGCGGTCTCCGCCGTGGCGTACGCCGTCAACGTCGTCGCGGTGTCCATCCCAGGACGCATCGATGGAGAGATGCAAGAGCACGCGCGCCGTCGCCAAGCGCAGAGCGCGAGCGCGAGCGCGAGCGCGTCGTCGCCAGCCATCCCCGAGGACAGCGAGTTCCGATCGTTGTTCACCCCCGCGGGATGGGCGTTTGCGATTTGGGGGGTGATTTATCTCGGTGAAGCGTTTGGGACGGCGTTGCAAGTCGCGAACGCGGGCGACGTCGCGGCGGTTCGCGGCGTCGTTCCGTACTGGGCGTGCGCGTGCGCGTTGCAAACGCTGTGGTGCGTGGCGTTTCGACCGGCGTTCCGCGCGCCTCGGCACTTTTGGCTGTCGTCGGCCATCTTAATCGCTGAAGCGTGGGCGTTGGGTCGGGCGCACGCCGAGGGGCGACGCGTCGCGGCGAGCGCGAGCGCGCTCACGTACGGCGGCGTGCTCGTCCCGCTCGCGTTGCATTATGGTTGGATCATGTGCGCGAGTTTGGTGAACGTGAACTCGCTTGTGGCGAAGACGTGCGCGATTGATACGCAACTGGCGATGGGATTTCTGAGCGCGTTTGGCGGCGCCGCGCTCGGGGCTGGCGTAACCGTCGTCACCGGCGACCCGATCGTCAGCGCCGTCGTAGCCTGGGCGTTGGCCGCCGTCGCTTCAGATGGCGGTAAACGCACCACTGAGACACTTCCAGACGCGCCGTTACGCGCGCTCGCCAAGGCGGCGCGGTGGGGAAGTCGGTTCGCGTTGTGCGCGAGCGCGTTTCGCGCGTTCGTCCCAAAGCGCGCGTAAAAGCGCGTATCCGTCGCGCCTTTTCGTCGTCTTCATTCTTGCCCTAGTCATTCAATTAGCATCCATAGTTCGTTGTCGTCGCTGTTGTATTGTTTACGATCGTTCACCGCGCACCACCACCACGTGCCAAACCGCGCAGAACATCGTCCCGAAGACGAACCGAGCGGCTACAACTGTTTTTTTCCCAGTCGTTCGCGCGACGCAGAATATGTGGTATCCATTACTTATTACAGTGTATATGTGTGTGGGTGCGTATGTTAAATAAAAACCGCCCGCAACGCACGCGCGAACGCCAGCATGTTTCTCAAGAAACACCCATGGCGTTCGTTCGCCCGCGGCGCGCCGTCCTTCGCGACGTGTGCGCAAAACTTTCGACGTCGTCGTCGCGCTTATCGCTTTCTCGAGCTCGACCGCGACGCCGACTTCTTCGCCACCGGCTTCGACACACCCTTCGATCGCGTCACAACCTTCTTCGAAGAAGATCGACCAATCGCCGGAAGCGCAAACGGAAGTTTCGGCACGCGAAGTCCCACGGCGGCCAACAACGCGCCCGCCTTGGCGTACGCCAACGCGTGGTCGACATCGAGCGCGAACAAATCACCCTCGGCATACAACTCAAGCAACGCCATGAGGTTCACAATCAAGTACACCTTGGCTCCGCGCTTCGCCGTCTTCTTATCCGCCGTCGCGAGCACGTGCACCGCAGCCGCGGCGCCGAATTGCGCGACGACATCGGCGGTAATTTTGCTCAGAATGCGCATCGGATCCTTGACGAGCGGGATCGCGAACGCGCACATGCTGAGCGCTTGGAGCTTCAACGCTTGGCGGGCAGACACCATGGTTATGTATATATATTTTTCGTTTGAACGAGCGCGCGCGGCGGGTTGAACGGCGTCGGGTGAGCACGCGCGACGCGGAATGCGGCGCGAATGCGCATTTGAATGCCCGAACGGACACCTCGGTGGGTTGACCAATCGTGACCAGGTACGTGTGCCTCATACAGGTTTTAGTCCCCAAAGGGGGACGATTGCCACGGGGGACGACGCGTGGGATGGGGGACTTCATTTGGGTATGTGTATAGGGGTAATATGGTGTATAGTATGTGTAGGGGGAACGATGGAGGATGGTGATCGGTGTTTAGGGGGGTTGTGTATGTGGTCGGACATTCGGCGTGTGAAAAACGTCTGTTGGCGTTCCGTTCCCCTGTGCCGTTTGACGCGTCGTCGTTCGCGCGTGTCGTCGGGCGGCGTGCGCGTGCGAAGGGTGGATGATGTGCGCGCGACGTGCGGTAGTTCTTTTTTTTTCATTTAATACGGTATGCGTCGTCGTGATGGTGTGTAGGGTGTTTTGGCCGGGGCGCGATGTGCGCGATGGGTGGACGATGGCATCATCGGTCGCCGCTGGCGTCGGCACTTGACGACGCACGGGTGACGGGCGCGGACGCGAGCGCGGACGCGATCGCACGCGCGCACGCAGTACACGCATCCGCGGTCAATGAGCGAGAACGTGCGCGTGCTCGTGCGCGTGCGCCCGCCGAACGCGCGTGAGCTCGATGGCGGGTACGCGAAATCCATTCACGCGCACAGCGACACGCAATTAAGCGTCACGCGCGCCGGCACCGCCGCGCATGCGGGGGCGCACGGGACGACGACGTCGTCATCGTTCGCGTATGATTACGTGTGCGATGAGACGCAGAGTCAGGAGGCGATATTTGAGCGCGTGGGGGCGCCCATCGTGGACGGCGTCGTGGAGGGGTTTCACGGGTGCGTGCTCGCGTACGGGCAAACGGGCGCGGGGAAGACGTACACGATGCAAGGTGTGGATTACGACGACGATGGATGCGATGACGACGATGGATGTGATGGGCGCGGTGATGGCGGGGATGTCGCCATGGGTGGCGGCGGTGAGGTGGATTTGAACGCCGCGCACGCCGGGTTGATTCCGCGCGTGTTGCGTCGGTTATTCGCGCGCGTGGAGAGCGAACGCGCGCGCGTCGCCGAGGCGGGTGGTGACGCGGAATTTGACGTCAAGTGTTCGTACTTGGAGATTTATAACGAAACGTTGAGGGATTTGTTGATGAATTCCGAGTACGATGGTCCGGCGCCTAATATTCGCGAGGATAACAAGCGCGGGACGTTTGTGGAGAATTTGTTGGAGGAGCGCGTGGTGGGCGCCGAGCAAACGTACGAGACATTCTTACGCGGCGCCGCGAATCGACGGGTTGGGCAGACGAATATGAATGCTGATTCATCTCGTTCGCACAGCGTGTTTACGATTTCCGTGGAGAGTCGCACCAAGGCGAATCCCACGGCGCCGGTGACGAAGAAGAGCGCGTTGTTGCACTTGGTGGATTTAGCCGGGAGCGAGCGACAAAAGAGCACCGATGCCGCGGGAGAGCGTTTGAAAGAAGCGAGCGCGATCAACAAGTCGCTTTCGGCGCTGGGGAACGTGATCAAGGCGTTGGTGGACTTGGCTGACGGTAAAGAGCGACACGTGCCGTATCGCGATTCCAAGCTGACGTTTTTACTCAAAGACGCACTCGGCGGGCGCGCGCGATGTTCGCTTCTCGCGTGTGTTTCTCCCGCGCATGTTAACGTGGAAGAAACTATGTCGACTTTAAAGTTTGCGCAGCGCGCCAAGTTGGTGAAGGTTCGCGCCGTGGCGAATGAAGAAGCCGTTGGTTCTTCGAGCGAGCTCGCCGCCGAGGTGAGTCGACTGCGCGCGTTGCTCGCCGAAGGCGGCGGTGATGGTGGCATGAACACCAAGGTCAAAATCTTAGAACTCGAGGCGATTATGGCCAAAGCCAATCGAGCGGCGAGTGCGGCGGCGAAAGATAGCGAAGGCGAACTCGAAAAGCTCAAAGCCAAGCTCGCCGACGCCAAGGAGCTGTGCACGTGCTTGGATAAAAATTTGCAGTCAGCCAAGATGGTGATTCGTTTGCGCGACGAAGCGTTGAAGAAGAAGGCGCTCACGCCCGAGTTGCTCGATGCTGAGCACGCTGAACTTCGCAAGCAAGTCGAGCATCCTCCCGAAGTCGTGCGCGTGCGCATGGAGCTCGCGGCGTTGCAAGAGCGCGCCGACGCGTTGCAAGCGGAGAACGAGCGTTCGGCAAACCGTGGTCGATTAGCCACTGCGGAGGCAGAATTGAAGGACTTGCGTAAGCTCGTCGTCGCTGAAGGCGAACTCACGGCCAAGGCACTGGACGAAAAGGCTGAGGCATTGGCGGCACACGCGCAAATCGAGCAGCGTAACAAAATTTTGGAAGCCGCCATCGAAGCCGCCGAACGACGCGCGGTGGAGAGCGAGGAAGCCGCTGAGTCTGCACGTACGGCGCAAGCTGCTGCTGAAGTGCTCGAGCACGAACACAAGATGAACAAACAAGCCGCCGAGGCTGATCGCGCGCGCATCGAAGCGACTTTTGCCGAGAATAAGGAAGTCATGGAGGAAATGTTTGGTAAGCTGGAAACGTTGATGGCGTACAAGGTGCAAGCCGATCGCGAAAAGGCTGAACTCGAAATCCTCGTCGCCGAAGCGACGGCCAAAGCCGCGGGTGCGAGCTCATCGTTCGAAGAAACCACCGCGGCACTCGCTGCGGCGCGCAAGCAACTCGAACAATCCAAGGCTGACATCGACGCGGCGCTCGACGAGCAACGCGCCGAGCACGAAAAAGCCTTGTCCGCGCACGCGGCTGAACACCAAGCCAAGCTTGCGGCGATGTCTAGCGTGCATCAAAGTGCATTACGCGCGCTTGAGTCCTCCCGCGATGCCGAGATCGCAGCCGTGGTTAACGCCCAGGCCGAAGCCGTGAATAAAGCCAAGGAGGACGCTGAGAGCGCATTTGACGCCGAGCGGGCGGCGCACGCTGCGGCGTTGAGCGCGCAAGCGGCTGAGCTCGAGGCCAAATTTGCCAAGCAGTTGACTGATGTTCAAACCGCGCACGAAGCTTCTCTCGCGGCGCTACACAGCGAGCATGCCGAAGCCGAAGCCAAAATCCGCGCAGACATGCGCGCCGCGCAGGCAGAATTGGTTGACGCGCACGCGTCAAAGTTTTCGGCCCAGGCCGAAGCGTTCGCGGAACAAATCGAAAAAATCAATGCCGCGCACGCAATGGCAATTGAAGCGCTCGAAGTCAAGCATGCGGGTGAAATGGCTGCTTTCGAGGAACGACTGGCGATGGCCGAAGCGCGCGACGTAGCCGAGGACACGATGAATTCCAAAGAACATTTTGCTGAGCTCGCGGCTGTGAAGACACAGCACGCCGAAGCGCTTGAGACGCTTGAAAACGATTACAAGGCTCAAATCGCTGCATTGGAGCACACTCTCGAACAGCGTCAAGACGCAGAGATGCGCTTAACGGTGCGCGTCGAGGAGATGAAGGCGACTCACGCGCGCGAGGTTGATGAGCTCCGCTCTCAAATGACGGCCATGGATGAGACGCACGTTGATGTCGAACAATCTTTGCGAGTGAAAATCACGGAGGAATCGAACAAGGCACTCGAAGACGTTCGTGCAGATCATGAGATTGCCCTCGAGGAACAAAAGAGTACGCTCAGCGCGGCGTTTGCGGCGGATATTCGCAATGCGGAGAAGAAGCTCGCCATGGCGAAAGAAGAAGTGAACAAAGCAAAAACCGCAGCCGCGGCTGAATTCGCCGCCGCGGGCCACGCGCAAATGCAAATTCGTCAGCTTCAAGCCGACCTCGAAGCCAAGGATGATGAGTTGAAAAAATTGGAGCGGAGGTTGGCGTCGGCGTCGAGAAGCGATTCAGACACCACCGGCGAGGATGCTTCGTGGGCCGCAGACGCGCAGTCTAGAGCAGATGCAAGATTAGAAGTAGCAAAGGCAGCGAGAAAGCGTGCTGAAGAGCGGGCGGCAGACATGGAGGCGAAGATGATTGCGCTCATGAGTGATGTTGAAGATGCTCAAAAGGCTGCCGCGGCGTCCAAAACCAAATCATCTGCGGCGCACGCGCGCATCGAGTCTCTAGAAGTCGCTTTGCACGCGGCGAAGACGGAGATTGCTCAACTCAAAGGTATCGATCCACCGGTGATGGCATCAAGAACGCCGTCGCGTACGCCAGCGTTGAAACGCCCGGCGCCGGGCAGAACACCAGGAAAAACGCCCGGCACGATGGGCACGGCGCGGCGCATTTTGAGCGCCGTGAACGCCGCCGCCGCGCCTGGTAGCCCATCCATAGACGCCGGACAGCCGCTGAAAAAGCACATGCGATTCGAAAGTCCAGCGAAATCGGATGCCAGCGACCGGCCAGTACTGTCTCGCCGTCCTGAATTGGAAGGTATTCGACGCGGCACGGGCCGACTTTTGTCCAAGCCAGCGATGCGCGTTCAACAAAATCCGCCCCCTTCGGCGACGGAATGATCGTCTCAAAAGACAACTGTTGCAATAAAAATAAATTCTTATGACATATTAATACATGTGTACACGTCAACGCCGATGAGAAACGCCGCTTCTTCTAACTATTTCATTCTATATCGCTCGAGTCGAATGACTCCGACCGAGTCCGTGAGGCATCTACGGCGACGACTTTCCATCACCTCCGCCTAAACCCGAAGCATGTCCACGCACGATGCGATCCATAACTTCCTTCACGCGCGCCGCGCTCGACGCACCCTCCGCAGCGTCCGCCAACGCGTGTTCAGCCTCGTACGTGTCCCGAAGCTGCATCTCCCCGAGCTCGCCCAACCGATTCGCCAACTCCGTCGACACCCGGTCCGCCTCCTCCAACGCGGCCGAATTCGCCTCCATCTCCTCCTTTGAAAACTTCAGGAACTCTGCGAGATCAGCCTCGGCGGCGCGATTCGTGCGCTCCATCGCCGCGAGTTCATCCGCCGTGCGCTGTATCGCCGCCCGCTCCGCGCGAATGTGCTCCAACGCCCGCGTCTGCGCGCGGTACGTCTTTATGGCGTTTATGATGGCGCGAAATACCATGTCACTCGTCTCCCGGCGCCGTTCGTGCGCGAACACGCGTGCGGTGATGCGCGCGTCGCGGTGTCCCGACGTGAGCTGTCGTTTGAATTTTAAAAATTAACGCTCAACGACCGCATTGACTGACGCAGCCTTGCGCCGCACGACGACGACGATGGAGCACACGATGATGGACACGACGAACACGGCGGCACCGATGGAATCCGCGCCCGCGCCCGCGAAGCCGACGCCGCCGACGGCGCCGGCGGCGACGACCAGCACCGCCCCAGCGAAGCGTGAGCGCAAAAAAGTAGAAGCCTTTGCTCCGGTCGTGGAGGAGAAGAAGGAGCTCGACATCAAGCGCGGACGCGGGACGAAGCTCGCTGATATCCCGAACGTTGCGTTTAAGCTGTCGAAGATTTCTCGCAAGGAGGACATCTTGAAGTTTTTGTACCGCATCTTGTATAAGGGGGTGCCAAAGCAGCAAACGGTGAAGGCGCGCATCGGCGAGTTTAGCGGGTGGGTGTTTGAAGCGGATGGCGAGCGCGAGATGAAGATTGATTTGCTTACTCGTGCGTATAAGGATACATTGCACGAGTTGTTGGATTTGTTTGAGCTTGCGCGCGGGACGGGTGCGGATGGGAAGAAGGAGGCGCAAGTGGAGCGTTTAGCCGCGTTTTTGGACGCGCCGAGCGCGAGCGGGAAGAAATCGCTCGCCGAGGTGGAAGAGAAGAAGAAGGCGGCGAGAGATCGTAAACGTGCGCGCACTGAAGCGAAGAAAGCCAAGGCGCCGAAGCGTGCGAGCGGTGGATCGGATAAACAGGCGGCTTTGATTAAGAAGCTCAAGGCGGAGAACGCGGCGTTAAAGGCGAAAATCGCCAAATTGACGGGTGAAAAGGAACCCGAAGCCGAAGGTGACGATGAGGACGACGAAGAGGAGGAAGAAGACGAAGAAGAAGACGAAGAAGAAGAAGAAGACGAGGATGAGGATGAGGATGAGGACGAAGACGAAGACGAATCTGATTCCGATGAAGAATTTAAGGCTTCAGCGAAAAAGCCGAAACAGGCGCCACGGGCCAAGGCGGCGCCGACGCCGAAACCCGCGCCGAAGCCCGCATCGCCAGCCCCAGCGCCGAAGCCTGTGTCGCCAGCCCCAGCGCCGGCTGCGTCGCCCGCACCTGCGCCAGCGCCACAGCAACCGTCGAGCGAAGCCATCAAAGACGCCATCAAGAGCTTGCTCAAAGACGCAAACATGGAGGAAGTCTCGATGAAAACCATTCGTCAGTCTCTCGAGACCCAGTTTGCGGTTTCTCTTTCCGAACGTAAGAACGAAATCAAACAATACGTTTCGGACGTGTTGGAGAATTAAAATGTAAGAACCTACCGCATGATTTGCGACCACTAAATTCTACGATGCTGAGCGAGAGTTCATCCTCGTCCGCACGCGGCGTCGACCTCGTCGACAATCTTGCTCAAAAACTCTTTGAACTCTTGATCACCCGAACGCTCGGCGCATTTCTCACACACGTCTCGCCATGGTTTTACTAACACGCGCTCGGCTCGAAACATGTCGACGAGCACGTCGACGCGACCGAGCGTGGTGGCGATCAAGAGCGACCAATCCGTGCACCGGGCCGTTCGCACGACATCGAGCAACGCGTTCCCTCGCGCCGTATCCGTACTCGATGTCGACAAGTCGAACGCGTCTACCGCGAGCAGGCTCTCTTGACTTTCATTTCTCCGCCGTTGCGCAGCGCTCGGTGTGGCTTTTTCTCGCCGCTCGGTTGCGCGGCGTCGTAAAGACATCGCCGCGGCTTCGAGCGCTGTGGAAAAGTTGTCAATGTACGCCGAGCCGCCTGCAGTGGTTTCGTGCGTAAAATACCCGATGCCATCGAACGAGGTGTCGGAGACGAACGCCCCCATGTTGAAAATGTCCTTCTCTCGTGCTAATGCGTCCAAGTGGGCCTTTAAAATCCCTTGCTCCGTGACGTCAAGTGTGAGCTCGCGGTCCGCTCGAGCGCCGAGCGCCAGTACGCTATTCGGCGGCGGCACGATGACATTTAATACGCGCCCAATTAAACCAGGCTTGACGTCTTCTCCACTCGCTGTCACGCGCACGGGTTTCAACAAGAACTTAATAACATCCTCGACGAGGCGGTAATCGTGCGCCGCGAGTGCCTCGCGCATGACTTCAATCGCGACGGCGCGGCCGGCGATTTCGCCTTCGAGTTTATCAACGACGAGAATGTAACACGCGGCGATTCGCAATCTATCAGCCCTCAACGCGTGGCGACACAAATCACTTGGTGACCCAGCGGCGGTAAACAACGCTTCCCAACGCGTGTTGTCCGTTTTACGCGCCACAGAGACGACAATCTCGAGATAATTTGGAAGCTCTCGCAATAACGCCAACGACTGTTTCAACGCCGCGTGCGTCATCGCGTCACGATTGGCGCTCTCGAGTGCGGTGAACAGTAACCATTCAAGCGCGTGCGTGAAGTGTGGCGTCTGTCGTCTCTCCGCTCGAGCGAATCGCAACGCCGCATCGTGACTTCCAGCGCTCAATAATTTGCGCAGCACACACGGGACAATGGTGTGCGACTTTGGCGCTATGGAAAAATACGGCAACTCTCCATGAGCATCGGAAAATGATAGCTTTTGTGCGACACCGACGATACGACTGAGACGCACACTAACATGTACCGGGTACAACTCGCGATCGAACTCGAGTTCGGGATTCTTCGTCGAACGGTCGACGTCGACACACGCCGCACCCAGGCGGAAGATTTTCCGCGCGCCGTCGCGCGGAAAGTAGCAAATGCGCATGCCGTCGGCACCGTACGCAAACACGCACCCGCGGTCGACGGGATTTTCCAACGACACCGAGGAGCCATTGCTCAGATCCTCTGCGCTCTCAAATCCACTGCTACTTTCGTTGCTGTCGTCCCGATTCTGGCCTGCGGTGCTCGATTCCCGCGTTCGAGGCGACACCCAAAAGTCCGTCACGTCTCGTAATATTGTCACTGGCTCGTGATTGTCCGTTAAATCTACGAGCAACAGTTCTCGTGTATTCGTGAGCACGAGCGCCTCGCTCGGAGCGTCACCCGCAATATCCGGCGTCAGAGCGCACGCAAAGAGCGCGCGACAGTTTCGCATCGTCGTCATTCGCCGCTGCCCCGACGACTCTCGCACCGGATGCACCGCGCCTTCGTCTCCGTGCATGTCGAGCTTATACACCGCCATTTCGCCACTTTCAAACCCCACCACGAAATGCGACCCACACGCGCTCAAGTGCGTGGGCTCGGCTGGAAGAGGCAGCGACCCCAACGTCGCCGAACCGCCCAAGCGATCCCGCGAATAAAACTGCACGCGGTGCGACACCTTGAGCGATGTGCTAAACAACCGAGGCTTACCAAACCTCGCGGCGACGGCTAAAATTGGACTATGCACGTTGCCGTGCGGGACGTCGATCCACGTCAATGCGAGCGCTTCGAATTCGTGTTCTTCGGCGACGCTGCCAAACATGGTCCACTTTTCATCCCTGGCGTTGTACGCGACGCATCCGCGCGCGCCAGCGACGGCGATGCGACTGCCATCGGTGCTGGCGCACGCTAAACGCATGGGCCATTGCGCGTCTACGTATGCCGCTGGACATATCGCTTGATGGGTGTAGAGTTGACCGTTCGCGTTGGCGCGAATGACGAACGCTCTGTCGTCGGCGAGCAAGACGTGCGCTTCGCCGTCAGACGTCTGCGCATTCGTGTCGTCTGCGACGCCGCTTCGCGCGCGAATCTGTGGCGCTGAAATGTTCCTCGCGAGCGAGTACTCCAAAAGCTTGGCGACGCCGCCAATGTGGCGCTGGTCTTCGACGAGACATACGAAGAAGAGGCTCAATCCGCCGACGCCCCACGCCGGGACGCCGAGACACGCGCCGACGCTAGGCTCATCCTCGTCGTCGTCGCCGTCATCGCCTTTGAGGTCGTCCGCAAACGTCACGCTTCGTCGCGTGTCTTCATGACCACCACCAACTGCGCCGTGATGGAGAGAACACATTAACAAGCACCCAGAATCGCTCCACACGCCGACGCCTCGCCGACGCCATCCCGCCGCGAGCGCGACGCCGTCGTTGGACCATTTCACATGCGCCACCGCGCCCGTGTCCTCCACTCCGAACCCAAACGCGCGCACGCTCAACACACGTTTCGGTTTACTCGCCTCAGCGGTCATCGCATCGTCATACATGCGTATTTCACCATCCGCGGTGCCGAGCGCCAACGCGCGCGTCCGTCGATGAAACGCCGCGCACGTCGACGGACACGGAAACGCGTCAATCCAATTCATCGCGCGCACCACTCCGTCGCCATCAATTTCCGCCGCACACACCGCACCCGAGTCAAAACGAACTACACACGTCGACGTGCTCGCGCACCAATCCACGCTCGTCGCTCCGCCATCCGATTCCCGACGTCTGACGTCCGCCGCTCGCGTCTCCGTCCCGCGGCTCCAGTCTATAAACACCACGCGCCCGCGATCGGTTCCCAGCACGAATTCGCGCTCATCCGACGCCACGCACGTCGCACGTTCACCGTCATCGAGCGCGAGCACGCGCTCGAGCTCGACGTCACCGGTGACGTCGCCGTTCAACGGAGCTCGGCTCGACGTCGCTCGAAACGCGTGCGCCTCGCCCTTCTCCGTCACCGCGCACGCGCGCGCCATCACGCGCTCCTCGACGTCGCGCGCGGCCGTGCGCGCATACGATGGCGACGGTGCCGATGCGGCGCGGCGCAGGCGACGGAGGTCGTCGACGTCGTCGTCGGGGGCGTCTTCTTGCCACGCGAGCGCGACGTAGGCGTCGTCGGCGTCCGCGCGCCACTCGCCAATGGCGCATCCACGCGGCCCGAGCTCGCGGAATGCGATGACGGGGCCGGAGAAGGCGGCGATGAAGGCGCCTTCGCGGTGCGCGCCGCATCCGTGGCGCGCGTCGCGACGACGCGACGACGGTGATGGCGATGATGACTGTTGATTCGGTCGGGACTTTTCGTCGTCGTCATCGCGCGCCGACGCCGCGGTGGTGGACGCGCCAGCGTCGGCGATGCGTGCGGCGAAGGCGTCGGTGCGTTCGCGCTCGCGGACGTCGCCGATGGCGCTCGCGCGCGCCCACGCGCGGGCGAGGTACATGGTGGCTACGGGCGCGTCGCGCTCTGAGGCCCAGCCTAAAAACGCCGGATGATACGACGCATGTGACGCATAAAAGGACGTGATATATGTGATGCACGTGTATATGGAAATATCTCGCTCGGCGACGACGGGGCTACGGTGGCTACTGCTAGGTCTATGCGTCGACGCGGGCGTAAAACGCGCGCTCGAGCGCTTCGAGCTCATCCGCGCTTTTCGCTTTTCGTACGCGCGCTACAAGATCACGACGCGCGTCGTTCACGATTGCCGCCACGTGTGCGCGCGATGATGCGTCAGCACGCGCGATGGCGAACGATACGGCTTTACGCGACCGCACGTCGATGGCGTGCGCGGCGTTTCGGCGCGTCTCTTCGCGCGCCGACTCCAATTCCTCCGCCGTACGCAATTTCTTCGGCGCCGCGCCCCAGGCGGCGACGATGGATGCCCACGCGACGGCAACGTCGTAACCACATGCGTGTGTATCGATGCGCACGGTGGGAAACGACGACGATGGCAGGGAAGATTTATCGTCGAGCCGCGAACGCGTCGTCGGCGCTTCAAATGTCCGTCTAGCGCGCGAAAACGCTTCATCTGGAACCCGATCGCTCGCACGCCTCGCGTTTCGCTCGCGCGCGATATCGACACCGCCGGTAGGAAAGTGACCATCCTCGTCATCCCCGGCGACGACGTACGCGCACACGCACGCGGCGCCGCGCTCGCGCGCGATTTGAAACCATTCCCAGCGCATCGACGCGTAATAGTTGTTATCGTCCGCGAACACCACGCGGCGCACGCGACGCCGACGCCGACTCGTCGACGCTGCACCACCACCATCATCACCATCCTCGTCGTCATTCTCATCGCGCAGAAGCTCCGCCGCGCGCGCGCGCGCGAGCGCCCGCGCCGACTTCCACGCCTCGGCGTCGAACGCGTCCTCGGGACGCGCGCCCGCGGCGTCACGCAGCGCGCGCTCGTGCGCATCCACGCTCACGTGATGCGCCTCAAACGACGATGAAAACGACGTCGACGGCATCACCGCCTCGCCGGCGTCAATCATCGCGCACACCGCGTGCGCGAGCGTCGTTTTCCCGCTTCCTGGAACACCGCAGAGCACCACCAACACATCGTTCGCCTCGCGCGCGTCGCCGACGCCGTCGCCGCCGTCGCCGCCGACGCCGCGCGGCGGATGCGCCCGCGACGCGCGCGCCTCGCCCGCGCGCGCGTCGCCCATCCCGGCGCGACCGCCTCGCGTCGCGCACTGTCGACGTCGTTCGCGCGTCGTGGGCGAGTCCTTTAAAAGTCTTTCGAAAACACATCGAAAGCGACGCAATATCGATCAAGCGCGTTAAAAATATCGATCGAAATATCGATCACACGAGGGCTCTGTGACGCTGGCGCCGCCGTCGCATCCATCGTCGCCATTCGTCGACGCCGACGGCGGTTCGCGCGCGCACGGACGCGAGCGGTGCGCGAACGCACGCGCGCGCGTTCATCTCTCGCGCGGCGACGGCGCGGCGGCGACGGCGCGGCGCGGCGCGGCGCGGCGCGGCGCGTAGACGATCTGTGCGAGATCTTTAATGGCGATGGCATCGTTGACGATGACGTCGACGTCGGTGGCGGTGGTGCCGGCGATGCGCCGCGGCGATGCGAGGCATCGCGCGGGGCGTCGGCGTGCGATGGGCGACGCGACGGCGACGGCGACGGCGACGGCGACGGTGCGGTGCGGTGGAGGATGTCGACGCGGAGGGGTTCGCGAGGCGATTTCGCCGTCAATCGACGAAGACGCTGGGACGTCGTTGGATGACGACGACGCGATGAGTGGTGGTGGTGGTGGGTCGGTGTCGTCGTCGTCGGTGGCGATGTCGCGCGGCGGGGTGGGGGCGACGACGCTGGCGCAGCGGGCGAAGCAACGCGCGGCGGGGCTCAGAAAGCCGTCGGCGTTTGGGGTCGTCCCGGATGCGTGCGCTCGCGTGGATTTCGCCGTTATCGGGAGCGGGATCGCGGGATTGAGCTATGCGCTCGATGCAGCCGAAGTAGGGGATGTGGCTATTATCACGAAAGCGTCGGCGTTCGAGGCGTCGACGTCGTACGCGCAGGGTGGAATTAGCGCCGTAGTGGATAAGTTGGATTCGGTGGATGAGCACGTGCGGGATACGTGCATCGCGGGAGGGTACTTGTGCGACGAACGCGCGGTGCGGGTGATGGTGGAAGACTCGCGTGCGGCGGTGGAGACGCTTATCGAGCGTGGAACGCGATTTACGAGGCGTGAGAGCGATGGCGCGTTGCACTTAGCGCGCGAAGGCGGACACAGTAGGCACCGCATCGTGCACGCGGATGATATGACGGGCAAGGAAATCGAGCGCGCGCTGCTCGAAGCCGCCCGAGCGCATCCGCGCATTACATTTTATGAGCATCACTTTGCCATGGAGCTGCTGAAGACGCGAGACGGTGAGTCGCCGCGATGCACGGGCGCGCTCGTCGTGGACGAAGCGTCGGGGACGACCACGGCGTTCGTGGCATCGTCGACGGTTTTAGCGTGCGGTGGCGCCGGGCACTTGTTTCCGAGCACGACGAATCCGGTGGTGAGTACGGGCGATGGCGTCGCCATGGCTATGCGCGTCGGTGCCACGGTGGCAAATATGGAGTTTATGCAGTTTCACCCGACGGCGCTCTTCACCGGCCCAGGTGGCGCGACGAAACTCGAGGCGAATGAGAATGCGTTTCTGATCACCGAAGCCGTGCGTGGGCACGGAGGGCAGTTATATAACGCGCTAGGTGAGCGCTTCATGTCGCGTTACGACGCGCGCGAAGAGCTCGCACCGAGAGACATTGTCGCTCGAAGCATCGACAGCGAGATGAAGCGTACAAAGTCAAACTGCGTGTTTTTAGACATTACGCACGTCAGCGCGGACGAAATTCGCGCCAACTTTCCCGGCGTCGCCGCTGAATTGGCCAAACGTGGACTAGACATGACGACGGAGCGTATTCCTGTCGTCCCAGCGGCGCATTACATGTGCGGCGGGGTGTCGACGAATGAAAACGGGGAGACGTCGTTGCGAGGGCTCTTTGCGTGCGGTGAAGTCGCTTACACGGGCGTGCACGGCGCTAATCGATTGGCGAGCAACTCGTTGTTAGAAGGTGTCGTATTCGCGCGTCGCGCTGTGGCGTCTGTAACGGATGAAATCAACGCCTTGCGTGCGGAATTACCCGCACTCGATGTCGACGAAGACGAATTGCGACGGTGGCTGGACAAGGAGTGTTTGGCGCTCACTCGCGCGTGCGCAACCAGCTCTGCGTTTGTCACCAAAGACGACGCGTGGGAACGTGACATGCGTGCTGAAATTCAGCGCACGATGTGGAACGCTGCCGGGATCGTGCGTACGACGGTGGAGATGGAAGACGCGTTGCGTAAACTTCAAACGCTGTCACGCGCGTGCGAAGACCGCGCGGCGGTTTGCTCTGGGTACACCATGGGCACCGCCGAGATTAGTAACCTGATCGTTGTCGGTAGGCTAATGTTACGATGCGCGTTGATGCGCAAAGAGTCCCGCGGTTTGCACTACACGCTCGATTACCCCGAGCCCGTGGATGACGAGAAGAAACCATCTTTCATCGTCGAAGACGTCGCCGCCGACGCCTCTCAACGCGCGCCAGCCGCGCCTCGCTAGTACGGTAGGGCTATTTATTTGTAATGTGTACGTGTTTTATTTATCATCATTATAAACGTTTAGTGCGTTGCTAGTTGACAACGAGAAAGAACAAAAATCATTGTAAATTGGAGGGGAAAATCATCGTTCGACGACTAGAGCTTTGCGTCTGGGAATTGCTTCATCACTTGGCGCGTACCGAGATCAGCCATGACCTCTTCGCTTCCACCTAAAATTGCAGAAAATTTGTGCGCGCGATTAAAGCCTTCGATGACTCGTCCCATGCCGGTGCGAGTGATGGCGCGGCCGCCGAAGACTTGAGCGCTTTCGTCGGCGACGAAATTCGCCACGCGCGTGCACAGGAATTTCAACAACGCAATCGGTCCTGCGAGCTGCTTGGCTTGCTCTTCGTGGCTTAAAATGCCCATTTGGTACGTAATGGCCTCGGTCCAGCACTGCACGGCTTCGAGTTGAGATGTCATGCGCGCGAGTTTGTTGCGAATGACGGCTTGCTCGAGCAACGGCTTGCCAAACACCTTGCGCTGAGCCGCCCACAAATAGCATTCTTTGATAACGTTGCGCATGGCGCCATTCGTACCAGCGACGATCATCCACCGTTCGTGGTTAAAGTTGTGCATGATGAGCTTAAAGCCATCGCCTTCGCGCCCGAGTAAATTTTCAACCGGAACTTTGACGTTTTCAAAGATGATGTACGCCGTGCCCGCCGCCGGGGAATATGACGTCTTGATCTTTGTCGTCTCGACGCCCTCACCACGCTCGACGACGATGAGCGACAGCGCCTGAAATCCTTTACCACCAGTACGCACGGCCAAGGTGAAATAATCCGCGAACGCGCCATTCGTGATCCATTTCTTCACGCCGTTGACGATGTAAAACTTGCCACACGGCGTCTTTGTCGCCGTGCACTGAATCGATGCCACATCCGAGCCCGCAAATGGGTCGGAAATCGCGAGGCAAATCGTCTTCTTGCCCATGATAGTCTCTCGGCCAATTTTCTGACGGATTTCTGGTCGCGCAAACATCAATACAGGCGGGATACCGATGACGAATCCCGCGCCCAAGCCGTCGCAGTACCCGGGCACGCCCAACCGTCCGAGCTCTTCGTGCGCGATGAGCTCATGAAACGTATCAAACTTCTCCGGCGCGATACCACCCGGTAATTTCATCCCACAATTCTTCACGCAATCCATCATCCACGGTCCAGGCTGCAAACGCGTCGCCAACATGCCCGCCTCGCCGAGCTTCGCGAAGACATCCATACTCGGCGACGTCCCCGCGTCATCCAATCGCACCATGTCCGGTCGTATATGCTCATCATAAAACGCCCGCACCGCTTCACGAAATCGCACATGTGATTCATCATAGTACGGCGACGGTGCACCCTGAAACGCGCTCGGTTCCGCATACGGCACTCGACTCAACGCCCCGTACGCTTCGACGCTCCGAGGACGCTTCCCCGCGCACACACCAATTTTATACTTCCCCGCCATCTTCTCCAAGATCTCCGCCCTGTGCAAGCCATAAAACGCCTCCGTCGCATCCTGTCCACCCGCGGCGACGATCAGCGCCGCTCCACCGGGATGAAACTTGGCAAACTTGGTTAAATCGTACACGCCGTCGTCGATGATGACCCAGCAATCATTCGCATTCGCGTGCGCCGCCACGTCGGCTTCCGTGTACGTCGACATCCGATCGATCGTCGCGATGCGGCGAGAAGCAATGGACTGCGTGCGCGTCTACCGTCGATCGGCGCGGGGGCAATCGGCGACGGCGCGCGTCGGCGAATGATGCGACGGCGTAACGGTAATCGCGATCGATTGATGACGCGGATCGATCGCACAATTCACTCACAACGCCACTTTTCGACGCGATCGCGATCGCGCGCGCGAAGAAATCGCGGCACATCGCGTGTCACATATTGTGTACATCGTTCCGGGCATCGTACGCGCCATGTCTGCGTCGCTCGCGGCGCCGACCGGGGTCAAAGGGTTGATTAAAGCGCATCCGGCGGCGCGCGGGCGATCGCCGATCGCGCGCGGCGCACCGCGTGTGGCGCGGCGGACGCGGTGCGACGCGCGTCGGAGGAACGCATCGTCATCGTCGTCGTCGGTGGCGATCGAGTTTACGGCGGAGGAGCTGGATAGGGTGGAGGTGCCGAGGGATTTGATTCAGATTCGCGCGTACGTGCGCTGGGAAGAGGCGGGAAAGCCAGAGAACACGACGCCTGAGTGGCAAGCGAGCGAGTTTAAAGCCGCGGCGTTGGATTTAAAACGCGAAGTTGCGAATGGGTTGAGTTTGAATGCGATTCGTAAGCGGTATGGGCAAGCGCCGGTGGAT
>Ga0222714_10002680_pt1 | contig 18633 bp, 9 predicted proteins | sample C33_3DmetaG_FD_165048 | JGI IMG/M metagenome (GOLD analysis project Ga0222714, IMG submission 165048) | Estuarine water microbial communities from San Francisco Bay, California, United States - C33_3D | ecosystem: Environmental > Aquatic > Marine > Unclassified | place: USA: California...
AGCGATTGTTCGAGCGCGTCAATTTCAGCTCGCAATTCAGAAATACGCGCCGAACTCGTTCGCTCGACAGCGTCTAATGAATCCTGAAGGTCGACGATGGTGTGAATCTGCGAACTCACCAGCCGTAGGCCCCACACTGCGCGCTGGTCGATGAGCTCCTTCACGCGGATGTCATCGTTCGTCACCGCTGCGCCAGAGCGAAGCGTTTCAATAGCCATGTCTAATCGGGACACCGCTGCGGCGGCGCGAATGGATTCCATCCATCGCTCTAAATCATTCTCATACGACGCCTGTGCGCGGCGGAAATCCGCCCGAGACGACGACGCGCGACGTAATTCCGCTTCCAACGCATCAATATCTTCTCGCACGCGCAGAATCGCCGACACATCGATTGCGCCGCTATTATTCTCCATATAAACCAACGTCGCACGGCGTTGCGCCAAGACGCGTTCTAATTCGCTCTCGAGAGACGCGCCGACGTTCAACGCGACGTTAATCTCCGTAGTGGTAATGGATTTCATATCCACGCTTACCATGGACCCTTCCCGACGCGCATACGTTCGCTTGCGCGTGCGGCGGCGACGACGCTTTACAGGCGTCACAGTGTCTACCTCTTCCTTTGGTGCCGTAATGTTAACATCTGGTTTGATGGCGTACGTAAATGCTGGAGCGTACACGACGCGTCGCGGCGGCTCAGCAATCACAGGCATCGGCGTCGTTTCAACCACGTACGACACCCCGCCCGTGGCCCAAGTGCGTCTCAGGACCTCTTCCGCCGCGCCAAGTGCCGTGAGACGTTTACCGCCAATCACAAAGCCTGTCGACCGGGATGCCATGGCGCGCGTCGCCGCCCCGACAAGGATGGCGACGAGCGAGCTCGAGATGAGCGCCGCAAGAAAAGTCCCACGCAAAACGAAAAATACCGCCGCCCAGGACGCGGTACCTAACGCTACACTCCACGTCTTATTCCACGATGACTCGCGCACGATGGCTAACCGTTCGCTCACGTCCTCGTGTTGTCGAGCGATGACATCCACGACAAAGACGCCGCACAGAGGCGACGCGATCGCCGCAAAGACGCACATCAACGTATGCGCCATCATTCGCGTCTCTACGCGCGCAAGCGCGCCAGTAACGACAACAACGAGTGCCAAAACCATAGTGAGCATCGAAAACCGCCTCGATGCAACGTCAACGTCGGTATACGCCCGGTGATTCCACCGGGCGACGTACAACATCCAATACGCCGCCATCGTGCTCGCAAACGCCACGCCCAATCGCGCATTCACCGACATCCCTGGCACGAACACGCTTGCAATTGTCATCGACGCATCACCGACGAGCACGAGCGTTGCCGCCCGCACCGCATCCTTAACAACATCGTACACCACGGCGTTTGAGCTCGAGCTCGTCGCTCCACCCGCGACGCGCTTCGCCCCTTCGCCCATCGCCTCGTCCTCATCGCGCGCTGCTTCACGCCTCATCGACATCGACAGCGGATTAAATTTCAACACCGGCGCCGACGCGCTGTCGCCATCGCCCTCAGTGTCGTCCCCGGCGTCAGCTTCATCATCATCCGTCGCCTTGGCTCGCCCGACGCCGACGCCGCCTCGCCGCCTCATCGTCGTCCCTATCACTCGCACCGCCGCTCGGTGCGCCCCGTGCGTCGACGCCGTCGTCGTCGACACCACTCTCGCCGTTCTCACGCCACCGACGCGCGCATCCCTCGCGTACGCGCGCGATGCGCCGGGACTAATCATTTTAAACATCCTCCTATCCAGCGCCAGAGATCGCGATCGACGTCACGGACACCGCGCACGACGCGTGCGCTGGCCCGGACACGGCGTGCGAACGATCGTTCGGTGCGACGCACGCGGAGGACTGATCGCCGCACGCGCGCGCGCTGGTTGACAGCGCGTCGTCGCGCACTGGCGCGTACGCGTCGGCGTTGGGGCGGCGCGACGCCTCGCGTGAGTGTCCGACCGACCACATCTAGAAGATTCGCGGACGTCGGTCGCGGGCTCTGGGTGGAGCGATGCCGCGGGAAAACGTGGCGGCGATGGATTTTAATGGAGTTTAATCGCGCGACGTATTGCATTCGCGCGGGCTATGCGGGCTATGCGGGCTATGAGTGCGTAAAATGACGGGACGGGGCGTCGGCGCGCGCTCGGCCGAAACGGAACGCGGCGCGACGGCGGGCGTTGACAGCCGCTGCTGCCGCCTGTACGGCGGAAGGCGCGGCGTCTGACACGGCGGCGACGTTTTCGTGCTCGATGTCTTCGATTTGATCGATGATGTCCTCGAAGTTTTGCTTTTCACATTGGTCTTCGGCGAGTGACTTTGACAACGCATCCGCCGCCGAGCCTGATAAAGCGAGAATCTTCGCGCGCTTGACCAGGGCAATCATTAATAAAAAGTTAGCCCAATCGAACGGGATGTCATCATCCACGGATGCGGCGACGGCGAAGACGCGTCGGACAAAGATTTCGCTCGCGCGTATGTTCACCGCACGCATCCTATCGAGGAGGATATCCGCGGTGAAGCTGTCTTCACAATCCCCGGCGATAAAGTCATACACCTTGTGCGCGGCGTTAATTTCAAACCTAGTCAATTCAAAATGCCGAGCAATTTTGCGCGTACGCTCGCTGATGCGCACGCGGATGGTGATGCTTTCTTTAGCGTTTTGTACGCTCGTGATGACGATACCTATCAACGCGGAAATTAAAACCATAGCACCGACGATGATAAAGCTTGAAAAGAAAAACAATGCCGCCACTTTAGCCTCAGCAGGTTTTATGCACGGGTTTGATACGGACGTATCTGTGCCGTCGTATGCAGAGTCTATAACGCTGGCGTAGTATACGCCATTGTCATACTCGCCGTACTCGTTAACGTCGCAACCGTTGGCGTTTATGTCGTACAGTGGCATCCAATCATCTAGAATAGCCAATTGAAGCAACGTTAGCATCGCTCGACCAAGGCTTCCGAAATGGAACGGGTCGTTCTTGGCAAACAAGCCTACACCGGCGACGCCGTACGCGAAAAAGAGCAAAAACATGAGGAACACGACGTACAACAACGCTCCCATACTACCAGCCAATGACAAAAGCACGATTTGCAGTGGCTTGACGACCCGAACAAATCGAAATAGTAATAACAAGCGCAGCAACCGCATCGCCGGCGCGGCAGGTGTGAGGTCGTTCGGAATTAAACCTATGACTACGATGAACGTGTCGTAGACATGCCACCACCGGTCGTGACCAGTATAAAATGACACGTGCTTGTCCAATTTAGCAAAAAACTTAAGCAAGAGTTCAATTCCATAGCATGTAAGGAATGCCTTTTCCAATGCATTAGCCCATACAGGTTCCTCGCTGAAACTCGCGGTAAAACCAGAGACGACACCAGCAGTCACGATTATCGCACCAATACCAAATTCAAACTCTCGGCTGTTCACGAGGTGTTGAAGCTGCAATTGCATCTTGTGCCATTTGTGCATCGCTTTCACCCTCGCATTGTCGTCTTCGTCTGGCTCATCTACTGCAAATCCAGATAGCAAACGCAAATGATTCGTCAACGATTCGTACTCGGCGCCATAAAGTTTTGATGGTATTTTGTCAGCGTCACTCCATAAGTCCTTTGTACGCAACACAAGCTGCATCTTGCACTGGAGCCTCTTCTCTGCTCGCGTCGAAACGACAGTTTCTTCCATCTCCTGAGAAATCACCCCGATGAACAGGTTTAGCATGATATGAGAGAGGATAAAAAGTAACGAGACGATGTACGCCACTGAGAAAAATGGTCGCGCTTTTGAATCCGTACACCATCCCTCATCAGCTGCTGAATCGTACCCGTACTCACTACACCCGTAATAGTTGATATAAATTATTTTCAGCCAATCAGTATCTGCGGTAGTCAGTTGGATCACGGTCTGTAGTCCATAGCCCAAGTCTTGAAAGTGGCGCGGGTCGTTGTCCTTGAACAACATGACTCCCATCACAGTGTAGACGTAGATTACCATGCCAGTCAATACCAGAATCCAAAACATATTCGCGACTCCACGGTAAATACTCTGCAGTAAGTGGTTAATATCCGGTACTCGCCTGAACACGAGGATCATTCGAACCAACCGAAAACTGTGCACGGCGTGCTTCGAGATGGTTGACTTGTTGTACCTCACGTTGACGTCGAGAGCCGTCAAGAAAAAGTCAATGCAATTCATGCGGCTCATAAAATAATAATGTGGTCTAAACAACACGAGCTTGGTCGACCCGTCGTCCTGGTCAACCGTAAGCCCACTAGACATAATTTTCAGCGCGCACTCCGCGACAAAGCACCACGTCAACACGAGAAAGTTGTACGATATAAAGTCTTCGCCACGAAACTCCGATGGTTTCACCGTCGCCAGAAAACTCATCAGCGCCACGTCAAATATACACGCCATGTAAAAATACTGAAACGCGCGCGTCTGTACGAGGTTGTGCATCGCGCTCGTCGCCTTTGCCAACGCCGTTTCAGAGTGCTTAAGAACGTCCTCTTCAACCACCTTGGTCTCGCGCTTCGCTCGCAACGCCCGTATATTCAGCCTTCGTCGCGAACTCTCTACCATGCGATGAAACGCGCGTTCGACGTGCTCGAGGTGACGACTCGTCGTTGAACTCGTCGCCTCGTCGGTGCAGTCTCCCCGCGGACTAAACGTTTCGGACGTCATGTTGAAGTTAGAAATTAATCAATCGACGACGACGCACGCACGAGGACGACGACACAGACGGCGACAACGAAGACGACGACAACGAAGACGACGCGTAACGTGCTCACTACGCTATCGCCTTCTCGCGCTTTGTCTCGCTCTCGCGCGTGCGTGCGAACTGTGACGTTTCCACGTTTTCGTTGACGGTTGGAGTCGTTTTTTGCTTTCTCGTCCACGCATCGTCGCTCGCGTCGCAGCCTTCTGCCCAAGTCCTAGACGAATGAGTATATATGTATCAAATCAATCACCGCGAGCGGTGGTGCTACGTTCCTAATGCTATTTCGCGCGCCTGGTCGACGTCCCGCCTACGACGTCGTCCCGGTTTACGTGAAACTTACGAGCGGCGCTCTCTCTATTCGCGAGCATGGCGTCCACAGCGGACGTGTCCCCAACCGGTGGTACCGCACGCGTGTATTGTCGCGTCTTTTCATCGCCATGTCTGCCGTCGTCGTCGAAAAAGTTCAACATGTCCAACAATACGTCGGGCGACTCGCGGACGCGTCGCTTCGCTTCCACCGCGCCGTATTCACCCTCAAGCGCCACCCGCGCCGCGCGCACGGCATCCACGTCGCACAACAGTAATCCGGGCGCAAGATTCAACACGCGCCCGGTTATTTCCGGCACCGCACGCTTCAAACGAACCACCGCGCGCGTCGCGTCCTCCGCCGTCAGCGTCAACACGCGCGGCTCCCTCGCGCACACCACCGCCACGTCCACGCCCGTAGATTCTAGATCAAACACCCGCACGAGCGCGCGTACGCGCGACTCCACGAACGCTGCGTCGCGTGGCCACGCCCCGCGCGCGCTCGCGGTGACGAGCGCGCGGCAATTCGCCGAGCCGGTCCACAAGCGCCAAAAGCGTTCAATCTGTCGCTCGGATTCCGGCACCCCGTGCTCGCCGTCACCCGCGCTGCGACGCCGAACGACCGCGGCGCCCGCGCGCCCGACACTCGCCACGCGCGTCGTCGCCATCGTCGTCGCCATGGAGGACGATGCGACGCGCGTCGTCGTCGTCATGGCGGATGAACGTCACTGAGTGACGCGCGCTGTGTCCATGTCAAACGCAAAGAAACCGGCGCGCGTCGAGGAGATTGACGTCAAATTCGAGGAGGACATCGAGCGCGAAGACGTGTGTGGGTTCCTTTACTCGGTGATATGCGGCGACGCGCAGTGCTCGCGCGATTGGTGGTGCGCGAAAGGCGCAAAGTGCGCGCGCGTTCGAGACACGGTGTTGTGCTGCGACGCATTGGTGCGCGTATTTTGGACGACTGCCGAGCGCGAGGTGGCGAAATACACGGATGAGCTCGAGAGAAAGGAGTTTTTAGGGACGTTGACGGATGACGAGCGGCGTGCGTTGAAGAGGCGGCGGGAGGCGGCGTTAAAGTATGTGCGCGCGAGGGCGTTTGCGGAGGCGCCGCGGGAGCAGCTCATGAGCCGACGGACGGATTTCTTGGCGAAATCCGCGATGAGCTCGAGCACGCGGCCGCAAAGCATGCGAATGCATGATGGTCGTGGTCAGTTTATGAACCGCCACGATGACCACGCGCCGGCTGAGGTGTCGGATGAGTATACTACGGATTCAGACGACGACGACGACAGTTATTGGAGCGACGAATATTCGGATGGCTACGACGACATCGAGCGCGAGTTTCAGGAGAATCAGCGTCAGCGCGCTGCGGCACCGAAAAATTGGAACGAAAAACTCATCGTTGGGCGAGATTTGGCGTTCGCTGGCGAGGGTGAACTCGGAGACGGTTTGCGTCGGTGGGAGGATTACATTGCCGCAGCGCGCGTGGCGGATGGATTGCTAGAAATCAAAATTGACACCCAATTAGAAGCGTTTGAACGCGAACTCGAGGTGAAACTTGAAGACATGCGCGTGCAAGGCATGCGCGCGAAATGGAGTGACCTCGATATGCGCATTCGTCGCACGGCACTCATCGCCGAACACGACGCGCGCGTCAATGAAATTCTCGAACGCGAGCGCGCGTTGCGGGAAAAAACAACCAAGCGCGAAAAACTCGCGAGTCTCGACGCGACGAAGCGCGCCAAATTGTTGCGTATTTGGCAGCAACACGCCGACGCCACGCGCGACGTCGGTGGGTAATTTTAGCTTAGCACAGTAGCGAATAGAATGTGTACGATGCGAACGTAGCCAACCTCACACTGTGCCTCGCGCGACACGGGACATGTCTCGAGGCGGCGTCACGCAAAGCACGCGAGATGCCATGGCGCGCGCCACGGGCGCCAACGGCTCTGTAGTCGCCACCGAACCCGTGGCGCCGAAAGCGCCCGCGAAATCGACGCGACGTCGCCTCAACCTCAGCGGGTTGGGCGGCGGCGTGTGGTTTCTCAAACCAAAGTTTCGGTTTGCCGCGTTTGGCTTCGCGGGTGGTTTTTTGTCAGCGATGTGGTTCACCGAGCACGTGGTAAAGTCGCGCATCGCGGACGCCACGCGGGCGTATGAAGCGAAGCGTGAGGCGGCGAGACGCATAAAGCGCGAGCGCGCCGAGGCGGCAAAGCGTTCGGGGCCAATCATAGAGATACTAGACGACGACTACGAGGATGGCGACCCGACGAAGATTTCCGACGTTGGCACGAGTGCGGAGGAGTATAAGATGGTTTTAGTCGCGCGCACGGATGTGCCGATGTCGGGAGGAAAGTTGGGCGCGCAGTGCGCGCACGCGGCGGTGGGCGTCGTTTCGCAGTTGTTTGCGGACAGTCACGCGATGCTCGTTGGCCGCTGGGAAGCCGACGGATCAAAGAAAGTCACCCTCGGCGTGGGATCAAAAAGTAAATTAGAGGGAATCATGGCGGAAGCGAAAAGAAATCGATTGCCGCACTATTTGGTTGTCGACGCCGGACGAACAGAGGTCGATCCCGGCACGACTACCGTGCTCGCCATCGGTCCGGGACCAGCGAGTGCCATTGACGCTGTGACGGGAAGTTTACGCTTGTATTAGAAACCGATGATGCAAAAGAAATACAATTCATTTATGTCTTTTTACGTGTTTTACAATGTGATGTTATTTCGTACTCTACGCAAAGTTGTCTTGTCTATCGACGTTGTCGACGTTTGTTTCATCGGGTTTCGTGGCTTCCATGGAGGCGAAATCGATAAAGTGCGTCGAACGGTGACTTTCGTGGTAAAATTCTTTCGGGTTGGCGAGCTTCAACGCGTACTTCATACCCGCGCTATGCTTGACGCCCATAAAGTTGTAGTTCCAGCTTCCGCCGTCAGGGACCATGTAGTAGCCCAGGAAACGGTCTGATAATAACATTTGTACCTTTTCGTAATGCGTCGCGGCGTAACCTTGAGGATTTGAGCTGCTCATATCCTTGTTGTTTCGCCCCCATTCGTAACCGGCTGGGGTGATTTTGTACGACGTGAGCGAACAAGAACCCGGGGTGAATGAGCACGTCAAAATGATGCACTTTTCGCCATCCCAAGAGCTGTTTTGTTCCAAAATCTTGGCGTGCTGCGTGACATCTTGCGGCTGTAGTTGCGGACTTTCGTTTGGTTGGGTGTGGATCCAACCGAGTGGCTCGAGGTCGCTCAAGTAGTCGTGTTCCGGAAGCGTCGACGGCAAGTTAACCGCGCTGTGGTTACCCCACTGCGGCGGCATGACGACGCACCGAATCTCCTTGACTTGAGGATTGTCAGGCGGCGACACGCCGTACATGTAACCAGCGATTTGCGTTCGTAAGTCGGCAACGGTGATAAACTTCTTCAACACGTTCTTGGGCATGATGTACGTGTAGCCAGTCTCCTTCAAATCGTCGCTGTTGACGTAGATGTGATTCACGCGCAAGTGCAAGTTGGTGGCACTGATGGCTCGAATACGCCAATCCGTCTTGCTGCCAAATGTCGCTTGTTCATACGGACTCGTCGTGGTGACGATGAGCTCATCCCCGTGCACATTCGTCGTCTTCGTTGTAACAGCAATTTGTTGGTTGGCGTCTTGGCCGCGCTTTTCAATTTCGGCGATTTCTTGTCGTTGAAGAGAAGGCGGAGTGATTTCGGCACCGAGAATGATATCGCGGACTTCACTTTGAGTTAACGCAGAGACGTTAACGTTGTTCTTCGCAGAGTAGTCGGCGAGAATCAAATCCTTGAGCGCAATTTCAACCTTGATCCATTGCTCATCCGTCAAGTCTGGCCAGACGTGATGCGGAAGCGTAACGACAGATTTGTCAGGACGCAACATCATCTTTGCCTTTTCGTTATTGACGTGCAACGCACGCAAAATCAAAATGAGTCTGCTAAACGCCGTGTAACTCGAAATCGTCTTCAGCCAGTCATCATAAATGTTGAACAATACCATTTGCGGTTCCGTTGCCTTGAGAATGAGATCACCAAACTTCTCAATCTTCATGCACGCTTGGAACGGCAGTTGCAACTCGCTCCCCTTGATCACGATGTTTGGATAGTCTAACATGTGTGTCTCCAGTGGGTCAAGCATACCTTTTCTAGTCACGATGATTTGCTTGGGCTGCTCTTCAATCGGGAGCGAGCGAATCAACGCCGCGACTTCTTCAGCAGTCTTCCACTTGGCCAACTGCGCGAGACGCTTTTGACCAGCCCATACGCTGGTGTGAATAATCTTCAAGAAAAGCTGACCAGTGCGCGGGTTGAAGATGAAAATCGCCCCGTTAATCGGCTTGGTCACCAAGTTACCTTCGAATGTCTTGTGGATGGTCACACGGTACACGTTGGTGTCGTCAACAAACCAAATCGTTTGGTTACTGAACAACTCGCCGTAGTTTTGAGCATTCAAATACGGCTCCGTGGGTTCAGAAGAGTACAATTGAAGACCCTTACGAATGCGTTCGCGCAAGACGTACAACGCCGGGTTGGCTTTCATAATCTTCGCCATGGCTTGCTGCACGAGAGGCTTGCATCCGGGGAACCAATTACCGTACGCCGAGTGCAAGTTGTATGCCAAATCGATACCAATCATCACTCCGGTCGGCGAAGGGTAGATAGACATGTTATCCGTGGTGTAATCAAGGAACTTGGCGCGCGTGTAGCGCTCGATGTCGTGCGAATCAAAGTCACCCCAACGAAGTTGCACGTCAACCCAAAACTTGTTTGAACTCTTTTGATCAAACACGTCGTTGGTTTCACCCATCAGCGCCGGTTTGCAGATCGACCACTTGTACGCAGCGAAGAGCAATATATCAGCGCATGAACTGTTCATCTTGTATGACTTTCTCGGGTGAATCGTCTCCTTTTGCACGGTTTCAATTTCGAGCGCGTCGAGCTCTTGGTCAAAGACATTACACAAGTCCATCACTACGGATTCGTGAATCTTTTGCCACAAGTGCGCGCGGAAGATTTGAATAAGAGAAATCTTCAACGTTGGAATTTTACCATGCATGAAGATGCCGGTCAAATCGAGTTGCACCTGGAAACCAACGTAGACGTTTGCTCGGTTTATCGTCGGCGACCACCAGAGCGTGAAACGACGGTTGGGAATTTGGTTCAAACCACTTCGCTGTGCGTTCGTGAGCTTCTTGTAAGCCATACTCTGCTCAAATCCTGACGCTTTTTCCCAGAATAAGCCCTCCCACGTCGGGAAGTACGTACCCTTGAACAACGTGTGCTCGAGAATACCTTCCACGCCACCGAGGGCTTGAATGACGTCGGTGCGATAGTTGTTCAAGTTCCAAAGCTTACCGTCGTGACGCTGATGCGTCCACCAAAATGGATTCTGCCTCGTCAAGCTGTACTCCTTGAATGCAAGTCGTACGCGCCAACCCTTGTCGTATGCCAAAGTGTGTCGGTCTTTCTGGAACAACGTGTTGATGCGAGGAATACCGCGATCCCACGAATCTTCCAAATCCTCCAACGTCAAGCGGCGGTTTTGCGCCTGCGCCTCTTGCCTCTTCAAAGCGTACTCTGCCCACACGCGCTGTGAATCGTTGAATTCAGCTTCCCAAGGTTGGATGTACCGGAACAAGTTTGGAATGAGTTGATCCTCCTCGTGCGTCATACCCGATCGGAAGTGCGTGATGCCGGAATCCGTCTGCACGCTGTATCGCAAGTCACTCTGAGGAATCAAAATGTGCCCCATGGAGAGCATACCAAGACCACCGATTTCCTTTGGCGCGAAAAACACCGCGGGAGGGAATCGACTGGGCATCTTAGAGTTCAATCCAATCTTCACGCGCGTTTGAATCTTGTTCTCGCACTTGACGAGCAAGTCCAATAATTCAGCGGTGTGAATCGTCGCTTCGCGGTAGTACGTCATCAATCCAATCAACGCCGTGTTCCACTTGTTGACAATTTTGGAGAACGTCGTCGCACCGGAGGACATTAACACTTGACGAATGCGATTTTCGAATGACTTCAACGCCTCGTCGTCGACACGCAAGAATGCCTGCGACGTGCGCTCTTTGGTTTGCTCGTTGTGCAAATTCCAGACGCCATCCTTGTTAGTAAAGTGCTCCGTTGCCATGCGAACTTTGGGTAAAATGCGCACTTCGAAACCAGACATAGAAAACAACAAGTTGGGGTTGTCTCGAGAGTACACGCTCACGAAACCGTTGTCCCATTCGAGCGTTGTCAACGAACGCGGCAGACGATTTTTGATGTCCCAGAATACGGCTCGACCCAAGTTGACGTCGTGCTTCATTAAACGCATGCGCGCGTCGCGCGGCCAACACTTTTTGTTGTTGTATCCAACCATGTTTTCGTTGTTTGGATCTGGATGCTCGGTCAAGTATCGTTGAATCAAGTCGCGCGATTCGTCGGCGGTAAATCTAAACAGCACATGCACCTTGTCTATGTAACGAGAGTACAATCGGATCGGGTGCTTCGTCTCCGTCGCCACATCGCGGTAAGAAATAAACTCATTTGGCATATTAGCTGGACCGGCGATTTCCGAAGCGCGCGTCAAACCAAGCAAAAGTAAATCCAAAACCAAACCGTAGTACTGCGTCATGAATGACGAAAATTGCAACCCACGAATCATGCCGTAGCTGTTCGTGTGACTCATGTCTTTGTAAGAAATCACCACGTTGTTCTTCGCCGTGCAGTAATCTGCAATGTTATGATCAACAATCAAACGCATCAGGCGGTTGAGCAACGTCAAGTCAACCTTTTCAAACATTTTTTCAAATCGCGTTTGCAGCATGACGACGCATTCACCTTCACTCGTGTCCCAAACGTCGGTTAAGTTGTTAATGCCTTGGCACCACTTGTACACGAGCAGCGGTGGCGGTTCGGTGTCCGAAGGTTTGATCCAGTTCGGAAAGAGTTGACGCTTGTCAGACTCGTACCAAATGTACTGATCGAGGTAGGCGTCGGAAATCTTTTCCAGCGGTTCAATTTCGTACACGGGAATCAAGTGCGAGTATAAATCCATAAATTCCAAACCCACTTCCTTGAACGCACGCTGCGTCAAAAGGTGTCTCTTGATGCGACTCAACGCCTCGTGAGGATTGTCAAACGCTTGCTCGATGAGCCCCAACTCCTCGCGTTGGTTTTGATTCAAACGCGCAGACACAGAGTAGTTCTCCTTCAAGCGCTCGAGCGCCAGAATGAGCAGCTTGCGATCGTGCTTGTAAGACAACGGAGGGAATGGAATGGGCGAAAATCGACGAGATTCGAGCCAATGCACCGTCGTGGTGTAGATGGCGACCGCTTCCTCCGGCGTGACGTAAGGTCCATCCTTGAGGTAGTTGTGCTGGCGTTCTTGCTCAGCCTTCAAGTACAAACGCGTCAAACGCCCGAGATTCTTGCGGCACACGGTTTTATCCACCGTAGCGCCTCGACGAATACGTTCGCGATTGTAGTGCGTAACATTGGTCCACCAATCCGCCTTGCTCTTGACGTATCGCAAAATCATATTCTCAATTGGTGCCGGCATTCCTGGTACTTTCCAAGGAATGTTCGCCTTGAAACAACGCCAAGCCTCACTCAAGTGCGCCAAAATCGTGCGCGCCTTGTTTTGCTTGACGCCTTCCGGCATGGAATCGAGAATGTCGTGCATCACAGCGGCGCGTAATTCAAGGTCAAAGTGCGACTCAATGCGCTGCTTTGTCACAGTCTTTGCTACAGCCTTGTTGTTACGACCTTCAAACTGGCGCGCGAGAAGATTACCCAACCAACGTTCGAGCAACGGGACGACGCCGCGCAAGAAGAATAACCACACGCGCCACATTGGCGCCCAGAAACCGACACCCGGACCCTTGCCTACAGGTCCCGAGTTGAACCGATAGTAAATCAAGTGCTTGAGATCCTTGCACATGCGAATTTGTCTCATCAACTTGTACTTGTAACGATACATGCCAGTCAACTGACCGACGTGCGAAAACGTGTACTGCAAACCGTCGGCGAGTTGAAACGCGTCGACGTTTCCGAGGCGGAACTGCACGTTGGAATCAACGATGAGTTTCGTCAGACGTAGCACTTCACGGCAGAGGTGGAATGCATTACCAAAACGACTTTTCTTACGCTCTTTTGTCGTCAACGTCTTCACAGGCTTCAAGTTAAAGTTGTAATCCAAGTGCAAGTAATTCAAGTTTTTCCGGTGAATCAACAAGTTGAGCATGTTGTATCCTTGTCTGCACACTTGCAAACCGACTTCGACCCAATCGAGCTCGGTGCACTGGAAGAACTTGGTCTTCTTCAACGCGGTGAACAAATTTCTACGCTTCATCGGCTTTGGTGGACGCTTGTGAAGCTGATTCAACACAAAGTTCTTCAACAACTTTTGATACGACACGCGCACCTTCACTGGGTAACCCGACGGGCAATGCTCGTGGAACCAACTATTTACGAGCGGCACATCCATCGCGCGGCGAGTCTGTCCACTTCTAAGATTGAATGGTCTAGGGGCGTATAGCAACGCAATACCACCCATCGTGTTGTCCGTGTACAGCGGCGCCTCTTCTAAGAACGGCTCGATACCGTCGGGTAATTGGAAATCATCCTCTTCGTCGTCGCCATCCGTCTTCTTGTCATCCTTGTTGGATCTATAAAACGCGATCGGATGAATCAGAGGATCGTAGTAATATGCGGGCAAATCCGGGTCATCCGTTTTGATGAACATCACCATCGGCGTGTGATACGCTGCGAGCGAAACCTTTCGCGGGCGGTTGTTGTACAAGTACGGAAACGCCACCTTGTACTCGGTGCGCAACGCGCTGCGAATGATGAGCTTGTTAATGTCGTTGAATTCGTTCCAATCTTCATCAGCGCGATCCATATCACGGAACAGCGGCTCAAACTTTGGTCCACCCGGAATGCACATCCCGAGCGCCTTGGCGGTAAAGAATGACTTGTGGTCAAACAAGTAAAAGTAATTTTTATCCGTCAAGTCGCTCAACAACTGCGAAGACAACCTGTGCAAGTTGGCCATCACGGGTAACGGCAGCTGCCACTTTTTATAACTCGGACCATTGACAAACTTTGTCCATTTGAGCGGCATGTGATCGTAAAACCATTCTGCGACGGCGCCATCTTCATCTTCATCCAACTCGAGCGCAATCGCTTCGAGTGGGTCTACGTCCAACAAGTTGTCTGCGTAATCCAACGGCGGCTCTTCGTCGTCAAACGGAGGAAATCGCATGCGCTTAAAATGCTTTCTATCACGTTTCTCCCGACGCATCATGATCCACATCGTGCCCCATTGCGCGATAAACACCGGTTCAATCACGCGCGGCGTTTCGTTGACAAACGTAATCGCCCCGGTGATGTGGTAAATCACTTCGCAGTGTCGTACTTGCTCCCAAGGCATGGGCATATTCTCTAAAAGCTTATACACAGCATGCGGAACAAATTTCAACGCCCCTAAATACACGCGCTTATCGTGTCTAAACTTCCTCGACGACATATCCCCGTGATCTTTAATGATCTTCCGCACGTGTTCGGGCGGCATCTCCTCCTTGGCGGGCTCCACGTACCCAAACTTCCTAGACGTCCCATATCTCTTCGCATTCAACGCCTGCCATTTACGCGCTGCACGTGACAAAACAACGAATACAATACACATTCACCCGTCAGTCTCTCGCGCATCGCACATCACGCGTCAACACGCCTCGTCCCGCGCGTCCGACGACGCCGTGTTTCGCATTCGCGATTCGCGCGCGCGCCCCTCTCGTCCGCCCCTCTCCCTCTCCCTACCACGCTCTCCACCGCACACGCACGCGCACGAACACACACGCACCTTTCTCAGCAATCTCCTCGCTCACGCCAACATCCATATCGTCCCCATCGCGCGCGTCATCGCTCGACATTGCGCGATCGGTCGCACACCGCCGCCGGTTTACCCTCGATCACAACGTTCACCGCTTCCGTCGTCTCTCTCGACGGGCGATCGATCGCGCGGGTGCGATGGATGCGACGCGCGCGCGAGAAGAGATCTGTCGTCGCGTCGCGCCTCGCGTTCGTCGCCTCTGGTCGCGCGTCTCGCGCCACCGTCGCGGTGTGACGTCGCGGCTCGGCCCCAATCATGACCAGGCAGTCCCTCAGGAACTGCCTGGTCATGATTGGTCGATTGAACACGTCCCAAATCAATCCCACATTACGCGACGCGCGACGGCGACGGCGATGGCGAATGCGATGGCGACGGCGATGGCGACGGTGGTGTCGTGCGCGATCGGTTCTCGGTGCGCGCGCGCGCGCGATGGGCGAACGCTGTGGATGATGCCCATCATGGCGTCGGTGGTGGTGCTGGCGTTGAGACAGTTTTTGATGAAAGATTTTGCTGATGGTGTTGAAGACCATGTCGTCGGTTCTGGGGCGCGGACGTGCCGACGGTGCGTGGGTGAGGACGACGATCAAGGATTGTACGCGTGGTGTGCGTCGACGCGCACGTGTGTGCGTGGAGGCGTGTTTGCGGTGTCGAATTGTGCGCGCGCGGCGCGCAGACGCGCGCAATGCCGCGACGTGCGCGACGTCGTCGACGTCGCGCGCTTGGGGTGGGCGATGGATCGCGCGCGGGCGTGGATGATTGCGTGGAAGACGACGTGATATCGTTAATTGATGATTTTGATTGTATGTGTGTGATGGTAAAAATGTGATTTTGAACAGCTACAGTGTTTTGCAAAGCGCGCGACGCGGCGGGACATCGATCAATGACAAACGTCATTCGTTGATTCGTTGTTTGTGTGTTCGTTGTCGTGAGAAACGTCCTACGGGCGGTTCGGGACGGTGCACGGCTTGATGTCCCAAATCTCCTTCGCGTACTGGTCGATGGTACGGTCAGAGTTGAACTTGCCGCTGAACGCGGTGGACTTGATGGAGGATTCGATCCAACCGGCTTGGTTGGCGTACGCGACGTCGACGCGTTCTTGCGCTTCGAGGTAGGAGGCGAAATCCTTGCCGACGAGGAAGTAATCGCCGCGGCCAAACCCTTCGTTACCTTCGAGAGAACCCAAGAGCTCTTCGAAGGAATCACCAAACACGCCAGAGCGGACGTATTCGACAGTTTCCAAGAAGCGCTTATCGGCGACAAACTTGCCGGCGGCGCGTTCGGCGCGCGCCGGTTCGACTTCAGGGTCGGTGATACCAAACAAGAAGAAGTTTTCTTCACCCACGCACTCGCGAATCTCGACGTTAGCCCCATCAAGGGTACCGATGATCAAGCAACCGTTCATTTGGAACTTCATGTTGGAAGTGCCAGACGCTTCGGTACCCGCGGTGGAGATGTGCTGCGAGAGCTCAGACGCCGGAATCAACGTCTCCGCCAAGGAAACGTTGTAATCGGGGACGAATACCACCTTGAGGAGGTCACCAATTTCCGGATCGTTGTTCACGACGGAACCAACGTTGTTGATGAGACGCACGATACGCTTAGCTTGCATGTAGGTGGCGTACGCCTTACCGCCAAAGACGCACACGCGGGGCACGCACTTGGCGCGTTGCTCCGGGGTCATCGCCTTCATTTGCTTGTAACGGTAAATAATGCCTAAGATGTTCAAGAATTGACGCTTGTATTCGTGAATACGCTTGACTTGGATGTCGAACATGGAGTTGATCGGGACATCGATGTCAGTCACCTTTTTGATGTAATCCTTGCAAATTTGCTTGCGCGCCAGCTTGGCGGCGTTCCATTCGGCTTGGAGTTCAGGGTTCGTGGCGTGGTCAGCCAACTTACGAAGCTCGTCGGTCTCGGTGATCCAGGAGTCGTTACCGACCCACTTTGTGATCACCGCAGAGAGTTCCGGGTTGCAGAACGCCAACCAACGGCGCGGGGTGACACCGTTAGTCTTGTTTTGGAACTTTTCCGGGAAGAGCTTGTAAAAGTCGTTGAAGACGACATCCTTGACAATCTCAGAGTGAATAGCCGCGACACCGTTGATAGCCATACCGGAAATGCAACACAAGTTGGCCATGCGAACCTTGGCTTCGGGCATGACGTCATCTTCATCGATGGACACGGTGCCATCCTTAGCGGCAGCCTTGGCCACCTTTTTGGCTTCGCGCGCGGCGAGCTCTTCGGGAGTGACGTAGTTTTCGAGGATACCCATGGCGTCAATCGAGCGCTTGAGTTCAGCCGCCGGCATAGACGCATACTTAGCCTTGACAGACGCGATGAATTCAGCGTCGATGCGCTTGATGATTTCCATGTGGCGCGGGAGAAGCTCTTCAACCAAATCGAGCGGCCACTTTTCGAGCGCTTCGGGCATGACGGTGTGGTTGGTGTACGCCACAGTCTTTGTCGTAATCTTCCACGCGGCATCCCAGCTCAAGCCTTCTTCGTCAATCAAGATACGCATGAGTTCCGGCGCAGCGAGCGTCGGGTGGGTGTCGTTCATTTGGATGGCAACCTTTTCGTGGAGGGTGTTCCAGTCGGTGTTACCGCGCTCCTTCCAGCGCGCCAAAATATCTTGCACAGAGGCGGAGCACAACATGTATTGCTGGCTCAAACGCAACGCCTTACCTTCGCGGGTGCCGTCACCCGGGTAGAGCACGGCGCACAACATAGAAGCCAAGTTCGTCGGGCCCATGGAGGTCTTGTAGTCGCTCGCGTTGAACGCCGCCAAGTCAAACTCCGCCGCGGATGGCTGCGCGTCCCACATACGAAGAGAGATGCAGTTGCGCGTCTTGTAACCCGGGATCGGGGAGTCAAACGCCACGGCGCGCACTTGCTGACCCGGCTTCCACTTGCCATCGACAACCTTACCGTAGAATGAGATCGGGTAGCTCACTTGCGGGCGAGCAATTTCCCACGGGTTGCCAACTTCGAGCCAGTCGTCGGCGCACTCGAGTTGTTCACCCGAGGACTTGTCGACGCCTTGCTTGAACAAACCATACTTGTAACGCAAGCCGTAACCCCACGCCGGCAAATCCAAAGTCGCGATCGAGTCCAAGAAGCACGACGCCAATCGACCCAAACCACCGTTACCAAGACCAGCGTTACGTTCGACGCTCATCACATCCTCCAAAGTGTACCCGAGCGAGCGAAGCGCCTCAGAGTACTCGCCGGTGAGACCCATGTTACCGATGGCGTTTGTCAACGCGCGCCCTTGCAAGTATTCCATGGACAAGTAATACGCTTGCTTGGGGTTCTCCTTATGAAAGTGCGCATACGTATCGTTCCAGCGCTCAACCAAACCTTCGCGCACGCTCTGCGCCGTCGCTTGATACATTTCCGGCACGCCAAACGCGATCGGCAACGCGCTCGTGCTCTTCGCCGCGTGATACTTCAAGTTGGTCGCCACCTCGTTCGACGACGTCATCTTCGACGTCACCACCTCAGCAATCGCATTCACCTTTGGGTTCGTCCCTATGCGTTCCATTCAAATAATCACACGTCGTCGTGTATCGTTAGTCTCTCCGTCGCGTCGCGTCCCATCCGCCAGCGTCCGCCAGCGCCGCAGTCATCTTAAAAGGTACATCATCATCATCATCATCTTCATCGTCGTCGTCG
>Ga0222714_10002683_pt1 | contig 18624 bp, 21 predicted proteins | sample C33_3DmetaG_FD_165048 | JGI IMG/M metagenome (GOLD analysis project Ga0222714, IMG submission 165048) | Estuarine water microbial communities from San Francisco Bay, California, United States - C33_3D | ecosystem: Environmental > Aquatic > Marine > Unclassified | place: USA: California...
GGTACTTGTTCAATCACTAACTCAAATAATAGTTTCGGTGATTATGGCTTGTGGTCGGACGGCGCAGGCCCTGTATTATATACTGGCACATTGACTGCTGTTACACGCGAAACTATGACATTCAGTGGTCTATCACAAAGACCTGCAGTAAATGATGCCGTACTAGTTACTGATGGAGTAACTTCACAATATGTATTAGTACGAGAATCTACACCATTAGTTGCAGGCGTTAGCACTATAACATTCGCAGAAGAATTGACATTGACACCAACTTTAGGTAGTTGTAATTTTCAACAAATATCATTGATATCTGCAAGTAGTCAAACTTTTGAATATGTAGGTACAGGCACAAACATATTGACTGCTACACCAAGACTTGGTGGTATACCTATACAGGCAAATGAAATTCGTCAGAGCAATGGCGGAAGAGTAAATTATACTAGTACAGATCAATTCGGCGACTTTAGAATTGGCGACGGATTATTGATTAGCGAAGAAGCAGGTGTCATTGAGGGCGAAACTTTTGATAGAAGTTTGTTCGCAGTATTGACACCATATATATTAGCATTAGAGGGATAAGACAGTGGCATCACCATTAAACACATTCAAATCTGTGGCAGCGAACATCACAACTGTTCCTACAGATATATACACATGCCCTGCCGAAACTACAGCGATTGTATTGTTAGCGCAAGCAACAAATGTTGACAACTCAAATGATGGCAACATTACTTTTTATAGTTCAATAAATGGAAACACTGAACTAGCAAAAGATTTTACAATACCTGTGGGCGATTCAGCAGGCATGTTATCAGGTAAATTAGTAATCGAAGAAGGCGAAAGTATCGGCGTATATGCTAATGCAAATAGCGTTCTGAAACTAACACTAAGCATATTAGAGACGAAGTAAAATGGCAAACACTCCTAGACTACTCAGTGGTAAAGTAAAACAAGAATTGCCTGATGGCAGTTTTGACTTTTTATCACTTGCAGACACAGAAAAATATCTAGGAGTACCGGCTGCCAATGGATATGTTCTAACAAGTAATACTGATGGTACTCGTTCTTGGGAGGTTCCCGGTGCAGGCGCGACTGGTGCAACAGGTATTCAAGGTGCAACAGGGCCCCAAGGGTCTACTGGCGCTAGCGGATTGGCAGGTCCGACTGGACCCACTGGTGCTACAGGTCTAACTGGTTCTACTGGTCTTGTCGGTGCTACTGGTGATACAGGTCCACAAGGAGCTACAGGCGTTCAAGGCAGCACAGGTCCTGTGGGTGCGACAGGTGTTACTGGTAATGATGGTGCTACAGGTAGCACAGGTGCGACGGGTATTCAAGGAGCTACAGGTGACATAGGTCCGACTGGTGCTACAGGTTTAGGAGCCACTGGTGCTACTGGTCCTGAAGGTGATCGTTATGCTACAACAAGTAGCACATCCATGACGATCGGTACAGGCACACAATCATTCACAGTAGAAACAGGATTAGCATACACTATCAACCAAGACGTTGTTATAGCGAATAGCGTAACTAACGACATGAATGGTAGTGTAATATCATATAATAGCAGCAATGGTTACATGCAGGTAAATGTCACCGGCACGTTAGGCAGTGGTACATTCACTTCATGGTCAATCAATTTAGACGGTGCAGCAGGTAGCGCAGGTGCTACAGGTAGCACAGGTCCAATTGGTAGCACAGGTGCTACAGGTCCAGTAGGCTCGACCGGTGTTGTAGGACCAACAGGACCTACAGGTGCTACTGGTCTTACGGGGCCAACCGGTGCTACTGGTCTGACTGGTGCTACTGGTATAGAAGGTCCTACTGGCGCGACTGGCGTACAGGGCGCGACTGGTGTCACGGGAACAACAGGTCTAACAGGTGCGACTGGTGTCCAAGGTGCGACTGGTATCCAAGGTGCAACTGGCATAACAGGACCAACCGGCGCTACTGGATTGACTGGTGCTACTGGTACGGGAGACACAGGTCCAACAGGTGCTACAGGTATAACAGGTGCAACTGGTCCGCAAGGAGCTACTGGTCTCACAGGAGCTACTGGTGCTGCTGGAATCGGCGGTGCCTATATCCATACACAATCAAGTGCAAACTCAACATGGACTATCGTTCACAATTTAGATAGTCAATATTTGAACGTAGAACCAGTAGACAGTTCAGGTAATTCATATGTTGGTAGATATGATTATCCACGAATCAACTTTACTAATGCTAATGCGATTACAATGACATTCACTAGCGCAGTGACAGGTTACGCTGCGATCACATCAGGTGGCGGTCAAGTAGGTAGCACAGGTCTAACAGGACCAACTGGCGCTACAGGTCTCACAGGATTGACTGGACCAACCGGCGCTACTGGATTGACTGGTGCCACTGGTACTGCTTCAACAGTACCCGGACCTACTGGTGCTACTGGCTTGACTGGACCGACAGGTGCTACTGGTGCTGCTTCAACAGTACCCGGACCTACTGGTGCTACTGGTCTAACCGGATCTACAGGTGCTACTGGTGATACAGGCCCAACTGGTGCTACTGGTACTGCTTCAACAGTACCCGGACCTACTGGTGCTACAGGTGTTGCTGGTCCCACTGGCGCAACTGGTCTCACAGGTGCTACAGGTCCTGCAGGTATCGGTGGCGCATACATTCATACACAAAGTTCCGCTAATACTACGTGGGTTGTAGTACATAATCTTGATAGTCAGTACGTCAACATCGAACCTGTAGACAGCGCCAACAAGAGTTATGTTGGTCGTTATGATTATCCTAATATCACATTCAACAATGCCAACGCATTGACGTTGACATTTAGTTCAGCAGTGACAGGTTATGCTGCGGTCACATCAGGTGGCGGTCAAGTAGGTGCTACAGGTGTAGCAGGACCTACTGGCGCTACTGGTCTGACAGGCCCAACTGGTGCAACAGGCACAGCTTCAACTGTTCCTGGTCCTACTGGTGCTACTGGTCTCACAGGAGCGACAGGTGTTCAAGGTGCAACAGGTGTTGTTGGTCCTACTGGTGCAACAGGTGTTGTTGGTCCTACTGGTGCTACTGGAGCCGCTTCAACAGTACCAGGACCTACCGGTGCTACTGGATTGACTGGTGCTACTGGTAGTGCAGGTGTAGCAGGTGGTAGTAATACACAGATTCAATTCAATGATGCTACAGCATTTGGTGGAAGCGCAAACTTAGTATTTGATAAAACTACTAACAACTTGACTGTGACAGGTAATATAGTACTAAACACAGGAGCTTATGCAGGTAATGCTAGTGGATTGCAAGGGCTAAACGCTAGCAACTTATATGCTGGTTTTGTTGATCCAGCAAGATTAGCAGGACAATTATATAATTGTAACATTTTAGGTTATTCTGCTACAGTTTCAAGTAATGCACAACCAAACATCACAAGTGTTGGTACATTGAGTTCATTAGCAGTCACAGGAAATGTGACTGCCGGTAATGTTTATGCTAATAGCGGAGATATACAGGCTAATAGGCTGATAGCAAATCAGGTAACTACTGCTAACCTTTCATCTACAAATACTCTTACCGGCTTATATATAAAATCAAGCGCAGGATACTTCATAAGAAGTGTAGGAACTTCAATATCTGCTAATGGATCTACACAAGCAACTGCTACTGCACTTGCCAGAGAATTCAATCAGGTCACTACTGTAAGTTCAGGGCAAGGAGTAAAATTACCTACTGCACAAGCAGGTTACGCAATCATAGTTATAAACACTAGTGCTAATACGCTAAACGTATATCCTGATACTGGTGCAGCAATCAATTCTGGTTCTGCAAACGCAGCATTCACACATGCTGCAAATGCAACATTACAGTATATTGCGATTTCAGCAACACAATGGTATACTGTTGGTGCGACTTACGCATGAGGGAGTGATATATGAGTACTCCTAGTTGGATAACACCTGCAGGAATCATAGGAGTTTATCCCGCTGATATACCTATGAGTTATAAATTGCAGGCTGCTGTGGTTGGTGCTACTATAACAGACTACAAATTACTGTCAGGGGCATTGCCACCTGGTTTATCTCTACGTAGTGATGGAAAAATTAGCGGTACTCCTATAGTAGTCACTCAAAATGAAGAATACACTTTTGTTGCTAGAGTCACTGCAAGTAACGGTACGATAAAAGATAGAACATTCATACTAGAGATTTCTGGAGAATCAGCTCCGTCATTCATAACACCAGCAGGTGCATTGCTAACAACAGAAGATAGCGTATGGATCGAACTTCCTATATTATATAATAATCCTATCGAAAACAATCCTGTAAGCCTTCGTGTATTGCAAGGGCAGCTACCTCCAGGACTTGAGATCAATGAATTTGGATTGATACGCGGCTATCCTCTGCCTCCTACTACAGTGATAAATTTACCTAGAATATTGACTACAGCGACAGCAACCGATAGCACTAATAATACTTTGTCACTGTTATCAACATCAGGACTAAGAGCTAATAGACCCGTAGTATTTTCAGGAACTTCATTAGGAGGATTGATTTTAGGTGATACCTATTATGTGAAAGAAGTGATCAATGCTACACAGATCACACTAACTAGTATTCCTGATGGAGACATATTAGTGCTTGAAACAAGTGTTGGATTCATGGATGTAGAATTTCCAGCAGTTCAGGTTGGTGATTATAGCAAAGCTCAATATTCTTTTACCTTAGATTTGACAAGTCCTAATGGTGGAGATAGAGCCACATATACTATCACAGTAGTCAATCAAAATCTCAGTGTTTCTCAGGGAGGTCCTGGTAAGACTGAGGGCACTAGACTACCTACTATATTCAATACAAGACCTCCTACTTATGACATTGATATAGACAGATTGAATTATGGCTATTATGTATTACCGCCGGCTGGCTTTAGCAAAGATATCAGTGGCAATCTAGTTGACATGCCGGGCTTGACATATGATCCTGATCAAGAAGCATATATAGGTCAATTTCAAAGCGATAGTTTTTTTAGTTTCCATCTTTTGGGTCATGATTTTGATAATATACCATTGACTTATTCTTTCGCTGGTATCGATTATTCATGGATGTCAGCAGACACTACGACCGGCTGGGTATACGGTGATCCTAGCGTTGCTTTAGACTCGATAGAAGAATTTTCTTTTTCTGTTAGAGTATCAAAAGTTCTAGGCTCGGTTTCTTATGACAGTCCTTTATTCAATTTCGTTTTCAAAGTAGCCAATAATATCGACAGCGATGTAGTATGGACGACTCCGAGCAATCTAGGAATATTTTATAACTCTGCGATAAGCACAGCAAAGATTGAAGCGATGGCAGATGTACCACTGACTTATGAGCTAGTATCAGGATCATTGCCGCCAAACCTAACTTTTACCAGTGACGGCGAGATCATGGGCACAATCGCCTATCAACCTACTGATAAGTTTGAAGAACCAAACACAGATGCGACTTTTACTTTCAGCATCAAAGCATCAGCGGTAGATTCATCGTTATCTGATATCATTACTGCGACAAAAACTTTCACTATGACAGTGCGTCAGTTATTTGCTGATCCTACAGACGATCTCTACATAAAATGCATGCCTAACGCTAATGGTAGATTGATCATAGATTCGTTACTTGATGATACATATTTGATCCCAAATAACTTTTTATATAGACCCAACGATGCTAATTTCGGCAAGGCAGAAGATGTCATCTATGCTCACGCATATGGTATAAACAGTAATGATATTCAAGCATACATTGACGCTACAAAGAAAAATCATTACTGGAGAAATATAACTTTAGGTGAACTCAGTACTGCCATTGCTAGAGACGAAGATGGAAATGTGCTGTATGAAGTTGTATACAGCAATGTTATCGATAACTTGATGAAGTATGATAGAGACAATGGGGTTGATTATCGTTACGCTGTTAGCGTGAGCGAAGACATTTATTGGCCTCGATTCATAGACTTGAATCTTGGTCCTTGGTATACTAGCAGCACTGAAATCTATACTAGTTATATATTTGCCCAAGATGCATATATGATAACGAATTTCACAGAATTTGATATGCTGACACAAGACGGCATTCCATTGTTGATAAATGGAGGCATTCCATTATTCAATACTAATTTGACTCCTGGATATGCGAGAATACTATATCCTAATAGCTTAGATAACATGCGTAAAAGAGTTGAACAAGAATTAGGGTTCAGCAACGATTTTAGAAAATTACCCTTATGGATGACAAGCCAGCAATATGATGGTAATACATTAGGATATACTCCTGCTTGGGTCATTTGCTATACTAAGCCTGCAGAACCAATCATAGCAGAAGCTACTGAAACACTAGCAAACAATAATCTAATCCTGCTTTCAAGCGTAGAGGGAATGCTAGTAGGTAAGAAGATAGTGTTCACTGGCAACACGTTTGGAAATGTGTTGAGCAACGTAGTTTACTATGTGAAGAGCATAGGCGCAACGGGATATCCAAACGCTATAACAGTCAGTTCTACTTTAGGCGGTAGAGCATTGACTCTTATCGACGAGACTGGTACTATGACAGCAACGTTTGATCCGGGTTCATATGCCGAGATCATAAAAGAAAGAATCGAAAACGACTGGAGCTATCAATTGAATTTGGTTGATTTCCAGATCGATAGATTTAGCGTAGACAAGAAATTGACATATGATTATGGATCTGATCTACGTCCACCGGCGTGGATCGATTATCCAAGTGCGACACCGACCCCGGATCCAGAAGATAGCGAGAATTTCTATGTATTGTTTCCACAAAAGACGATACTACCGACGAAAACCCAATATAATTTATAGTGGTTTATCTAACTATAAATACAATAGGAATTATATGATATGAGTACAATCAACACAAATGGTTTAGATGTGAATTATCCAATACCCGGGCAGAATAATAGCACCCAGGGGTTCCGTAATAACTTCACTAACATCAAGCAAAATCTAACCATAGCAGCAAATGAAATCACAGACTTACAAAACAAGGTGGTAGTAAAATCTGCATTAGCCAATTCATCGTTGAATAATGACATGGCTAACACGTTGATCAGCAATGCAAGCACTCTACAATTTAGAGCTACGACATATAATCTTGGCAATGCCTTGGTGGGTTCTGTATTAGTAAACAATAATCTAGGTGATGTCCAATATGGTAATGTCGCAGGTAATATTGTGCTTGATTTCGGTAACTGGGCTCCTACTAACACACAAAGCACTATCAAGCTACAGTTAGGTAGACCAAACGCTCAAGCAAACTACACGATCTCATTCCCAAGCGAAGCATTGATCGATCAAAATTCAGGATGGGCGCTGTTAGAGAATTCGGGAAACAACGGCACTCTCCCTACACTTACTTTCCCATATGATACGACACAGATAAATCTGACGATCACAAGCACAGATTGCGGAAATACGCTATTCGTTCAACCAACTAATAGACCATATAAAACTACACAGATTCAAGTACGCACACCTCCCCCAACAGGATTCTTGGGAGATGTAGAAGGCACTGTCGCTATCGACGAAGACTACCTATATATCTGTACAGCATCATATGATGCAAGCACGATCACATCTTTGAATGGTCTCACTACCACGACCGGCACTAATGTCATAACAATGGATAGTGATGTGACGGCAGCAGGTGTTGTAGCAGACATGCCTGTAGTTTTCGACACAATGATCATTGATGGAGATAGCGTAACAAGTTTCGGAAATATCAACGCCGGACAAGTATATTATGTAAAAACCATATCTGGATCAGATATCACAATCAGTGATACAAGATCAGGTGGTGTCGCAGGCTCAACGTTAGCACTAACGACTGTATCAGCCAACTCTACAACTAATATGGATGCGACATTCTATGATGGTTCAGATATCTGGAAACGAGTCTCATTGACAGCATGGTGATAGATGGAACATCCATTCATCAATAATCTAGAAGATAAATCTATCGAAGATTTACAAAACACGATTAGCGATTTGACGAAAAAACTAACTTTCGCACATAGAACAGGCAATGGTCCATTGATCAATCAGATCGGTATGGCTATCGATAGCTATCGTAGCGCATATAACAAAAAAATGGACGAGTTGATCAAAAAGCAAAATATCAACGCACAGATAAACATCACGAAAGAAAAGTAATATGAGTACTAGAGTAACAAAAGATTTCACGTTTTTATCAAGCCTTCATTTTGATGATAGGTTCATGGTAAATCTATATGAGATGAATACTAGCATGGTAGTCGAAACATTCGATATGTTAGACCAAAACATAGCTATCGAAAGGATGACTTACTTTATCTCTCACACACTAGAAGACTGTATTTTTGTCAATCAAGAAGATAAAGAGGCTATCGAAAAATATAATAATGCGGGCATGAGAGTAGTCGAAGTTCCCGAAGATCCATATGATCAGATTCTAGGACTGTTGATCATAAACAAATGCAATGCTATCATGGAAGGTAGATTACATCTATCCGACATAGTATTTGGTAGCAAACTTAGCAATCTTATAAAATTTGAATTGACTAGCGAAATGGCTATAAATGAATACCCAGGTAAACATTGGTGGAATGATCACACATTATCCACTACTACTAAATCTAGAAAGAAAGATAAGATCGTAAAGTTATTTGACCAAAACACTCCTGATTGGGCAACTCTTGAATTGACTTGGACTAAAAAATCGTTATAATAGTTTGATGCATACTGATAATTATGGTCAAATGGTATTTGACGAAGAAGACCTCTGTGAGTTCTTTATGTCTCATACTGACAAAACAAATCTGAAAAAAATATTATCAGAATCGGATATACAATTTTCAACTTATTTAGGTTTAGAAAATCTTCCGGAAGTCATAAAATACTCTGATCCAAATCTCTCTATAGAAGATTTTGATAGGCGTAATCAAAATGATTGGTATATGCCTGAAGAATATAAAAATCTAGACATCGCTAGATACGTGCTTGAATTATGCAAAGATGATAGCGAGTTGCAGAGAGCAGGGCAGGAATTGCTTCTTTTTCAAGAACGAGAAATGTTCGATCTATTGAAGTACTTGAAGTATTTGGTCGATACTATGAGAGCAAACAATATCGTGTGGGGAGTAGGAAGGGGTAGTAGTGTAAGTAGTTTTGTTTTATATCTACTAGGAGTACATAAAATAAATAGTTTATATTTTGATTTGAGTATAGACGAATTTTTGAAGTGAGGTAACATCATGTCCAAATATCGCACAGCACAAGGGAAAACACTAGACATGGCTGCATTAGCGGCACGTAATGAAAAGACACGCGCGGTCGGTAACATGAAAGTGAATGCTAGAGGTGATACGATTGACGCTTCTGGTAAAATCATCCAGCCAGTCACGCAAAAAGTGGGAGCAAAATATCAAAACACTGTTGGTAATAGATCAGCCAACGTAAAGAAATCTCCCAAAAAAGCACCCGTAGAAACTAAAACGAAAGAAGAAACTGAATTAGATAATTTATTTGAAGATGACATAGAAGTTGAGAAGATCAAACAAAACGAGTTGAAAGGTAAAAATGGCTAACATAAATCCATATAAAGTAGGCAAGTTGAAAGCACTGAACAACACGATCATCGTCAGTGATATGTATTTCGGGGAAAGGATCAGTGCTGGCGGTATAGTCCTCACAAATGACGATACTAAAAATACAGGTATCAGACCCAGATGGGCGAAGGTCTATGCTGTTGGTCCCGAAGTAAAAGATATACAGATCGGACAATATATCATGATCAGCCATGGTCGCTGGACTAGAGGAATCAAGATCGAAGATGCTAGTGGAGAACTGACTATTCGCAAGGTAGATCCAAAAGATATATTGCTTGTGAGCGATGAGCCCGTTTTCGATGCTACGATCAGCGATAAGGAACTCTAAATCGTTGACAAGCTGCGATAAGTCCGTTACAATAGCTTTATGAAAAATAAACTCTGGGTAGAATCCTACAGACCTAAGACGGTCTCCGACTATGTTTTCGTTGATAATCAGCAGCGCACACAAGTCGAACATTGGATCAAAGAAGAAAGCATCCCGCATCTTTTGTTGAGTGGTGAGCCGGGTACAGGTAAGACTACTCTAGCTAAAGTTTTGATCAACGAATTGGGTATCGAAGATTTCGATGTGCTTGAGATCAACGCAAGCCGTGAGAATGGTATCGATATGCTACGTGAAAAGATCAACAGTTTCGTGCAGACTATGCCGTTCGGCAAGTTCAAGGTAGTGCTGTTAGACGAAGCGGACTATCTCACACCTCCGGCGCAAGCCGCCTTGAGAAATGATATGGAAGCGTATCACATGACTGTGCGCTATATCCTGACTTGTAACTATAGACACAAGATCATTCCTGCACTCAAGAGTCGCTGTCACGAATTCAACATCGTCAATACAGATTTGACAGAATTCACAGCGAGGGCTGCTACTGTACTTGTCAGCGAAGGCGTTGATTTTGACTTAGATATATTGGATACATATGTGCGAGCCACATATCCTGATCTAAGAAAGTGTTTGAATCAATTGCAGGTCAATAGCCAGACAGGTACGCTTGTATCGACTGCTAATACCTCTAACGATGAAGATGCACTGTTAGTGAAAACTACAGAATTATTCAAAGCAGGAAAGATCAGAGAAGCCAGACAGTCATTGTTAGAATATCTAGCTTTGTATCCTACTAGGATCGAAGATATATACAAGTGGTTGTATGATAATATCGATTTATTTGGTAGCGACATCAACAAGAAAGACGAGAATATATTGATCATTCGTAATGGGTTAGCGAATCTGCCACTGGTAGGAATTCCAGAGATTTGCTTATCTGCTACACTGATCGAATTGACATCATAGGTACAGATTATGCGTTATCTACTCATTACCTTTTTCCGTAAACCAGGTGGACAGATCGATGAACAAGCGCGTTTTGTGAAGCGCGTTCGTAATAGCGACATATCCATGAGCAACATCATCATGGATTATGGGTTGCGTAAGGTTGATAAATGTGTAGTAGAAGGAAGGAAGTTAAATAAATCGTTCGATGATCTAGATGCGTATTACAGGAAAATCTATCCTGTGATGATAGACCAGCTAACCAAAGAAGGGCCAGAAATGGCTAAAAGGAAAGAAGGAACGGGGAAGTAAATTCCCCGTTTTTTTAGGCGTAAAGTTTGAGGATGTCTTCTATTATTTTATGCCTTCTTATATCTTTCGGCTCAAACTCACAAATACCGATACCATGTACTTTAGTTTGATCTAATCTTTGAGTCAAATCTAATAGTCCGTTATCTGTGGTTCTCCTGTCTGTTTGTTCGATGTCACCTGTGATGACTATCTTGCTACCAAGACATATTCTTGTCATCAACATCTTGATTTGACTTGGTGTCGCGTTCTGTGCTTCATCTAATATCACCCATGCATTTTTGAAATTTCTACCTCTGCAAAATGCTAGAGGAGTAATCTCAATGATCTGCTCATCAAGCATGTATGCTAATTCCTTCATGGTATAATATTCTTTTAGGATATCAAATAATGGACGAACCCAAGGCTCCATCTTGCTGTTCAGATCGCCCGGTAAGAAACCATGCTTCTCATCATCGACTGCTACCGCAGGTCTAGTCAATATGATCTTATCGCAGTCTCCGTTCCTTAGGGACTTGATCGCGGCTAGCATCGCCAAGTATGTCTTGCCGGTGCCCGCTGGACCGGATACAACTACGATGTCTAAGTCTCTATCGATTAGTGATAAAATATATTTTTCTTGATTGACTGACTGCGGCAGCAGTTCTATAGGTTTGCGTTGTCGTTTATATTCTTTATTGAAATCTAGAGTTTCTGTGTTTTGATGAGTTTTGTGATAAGTTTTCATCTGTTGTTCTCTACGTAAAGCCCCAGTTTTTCTTTTGCTCAAGTTCATGTCTCCTTTATGATGAGATCAATGTGCATCTCTTAAATATTTACAGGCAACATCTTGTGGATAATTACACGCTCTTATCGCAAGGATTCTTGATAAATAAAGAGCTATTTTTATACTTTTCATTCTATTCTTTCTAGACTTCCCAGTGATAAATACACTATGACCCATAAAGTAGCAGATAACTGGTTCAACAATGTCGATTTCGTGAGCATCGTCAGCACCATCAAGGATGTGATGGCCAGCGACGGCACCATGTCTATATTATTAGACTATGCGCGTGTGTTAGATGATGCTGACATCTATGCGTATAAAAACTGGTTATTAGGAGAGTTGGTACAAGGTCCTGACGTAGGACGATATGATGTCACATGCATGTTCATGTGGCCTTATAAACTCATGCCTGATCCTAAAGCAGTGAATAGATTACTTTCTCTAGGATGCAACGTGAAATGGACTAAGACTAAGATCGATGTTCCTGTAGAAGTCAAAAATTACGATGACTTAGTTCCCGGAACCAATTATCCCAAAGGCGTCGAGAGAGAGGTATGGTTAGTACAGATAACTATACCGATGGATCTAATGGATGATATCAAAGAAGGAAGTATCGACCTAGCGGGTTCAAGCATCGACCTAGAAGAATTAGATTCAGCTTACGATGACGATTTAGATAAACAAGGTGTTGAAGAAGTCGAGGCAACAGAAACTACGACTACTGAACCTGCAATGTAATGGACAAAGTTATGATTCTCAATGAAGGGTTAGAATACCACGATATGAAAGGGCAGATAGACAAGGTCGTATCTGTAGATGAATATGCTGCAAAAATGGGAGATGATAGCGATATCGTCACCTTGACATTTATACTAAATTCAAAACTTGCAGCCAAAGATTTAGTATCATGGTTAGAGATTGGATACGATTATATACTTGATGCTAGCGTCAGCGATGGCGAGATCGAACCGGGCAAATGGTTGGTATTCGTTGAGATGAAGCGCAGAAGTAATATCCCCTCGAAGATCGTTGAGATACTTTCGGATCTTGAAACATTGACAGATAGAAAAGTCACAGATTATGTCATCAAAGTAGATGATGAAGAACACGACGCTAATGAAGACATACTAAGACAAGTCATTCCTACTAGTAAATTTGAATACAACAAAAAAGTTGATAAAGATGATGAGCTAAACGAGATGCGTCAGATTGCTGGATTACCTAACAAGAATTTGTTTGATGTTGACGCAGAAATAAAAAAATATATCAATAATGCAGGTATGTAAATGAGAGTGATGCAACATATAAAAACAATGCTAGCAGATAGTGATGACATCAGCGCACTATCTTCAAAACGAGTGATCGCTTTGCTTGCATTCATTTGTTGCATGGTAGGTTTTTTCGTCGATCTATTCACTGATTACCAGATCACACAATCCATTTTCGACAGCATGATGTGGATAGTCATTTCAGGATTGGGCTTCACTGGTCTTGAAAAGTTTGCAGGTAAATTCCAAGTCACGCCTAAGAACGACCAAGATATTATCGGTTGACATTTAGCAACTACTGTACTATAATTTAGTATGGACCATTATGCTATATTGGGTGTCGCTAAAAATGCGTCTCCTGATGAAATCAAAAAAGCTTATAGAAAATTAGCAAGCAAGCATCATCCCGATAAGGGAGGTGATAAGGCTATTTTCCAACAGGTTCAAGAAGCATATTCTGTACTAAGCGATCCCGCAAAACGTCAGCAATATGATAATCCTATGCCGAAAGATAGTCCTTTTGGATTCGGGGTACATGTAAATCAACATGGAATGGACATAAATGATCTGTTCAGCCAGATGTTCAATCACCGCACTCATCAACATGCAAGGCAGTATTTACGCACATCTGTTTCTTTATCTCTCAGAGATGCATATAATGGCGGTGACAAGATCCTCGAACTGAATACGCAAACGGGTAAAAAAATCATACAGGTCAATATACCTAAAGGCGTGAATAGCGGAGATCAAATCAGATATGAGCAGATAATCGATCAGGCTAGCCTAATAGTTGAATTTCAAGTGATGCCGGATCTAAGATTTGAGCGCAGAAATACTGACTTATACTGTAATCATAGCATAAGTGTTTTGGACTTGATAACAGGCACAGATATTGAATTCACTACCATATCTGGAAAAAAATTACAAGTCCATATAAAACCAAAAACACAACCTTTTATGACAGTAAAAATCACAGGTCATGGCATGCCCATTCCTAATACAGACAAGTTTGGCGACCAATACTTGTTGCTAAAACCTTTTATTCCTGATAATATAGATGACGAAATTGTTGATACTATTTTGCGCAAACGCGCCCAATAAATATTTTAGAGAGGCTTATGAATAATTCACCCGAGATCGAAAACATCATCGAACAATCAATCAGCTATGCCAAAGAGCATAGCCATGAATATGTAACAGTAGAACATCTATTGCTTGCATTGATCACTTTCGCCCCATTCAAAAAATGTTTATCAACTTATGGTTGCGAAGTTGATCTAATGATTGGTGAAATCGAAGCATATATTCAAGGATTACATGCAATCGTAGTGAAGGATCAAGATAGACCTCCCAAAAAGACAAACAGTCTTGAAAGGACTATGAATAGAACAGTCACGCAAGTTTTGTTCACTGGTAGACGCCAAGTCACTACTATCGATCTCTATCTGAGCATCATGGCTGAAAGTAACAGCCATGCTCAGTATTTTTTATTGAAATACGGTGTGCAAAAAACTGAGTTTGTCGCATATTGGCAGAAACACTACAAGGGCGCACAATTCGTCAACAATTTGACTGACAATCAAGCAGAAGAAATCCTTGAAGAACACACTATCAATCTTACTGATTTAGCAAGACAGGATAAACTAGAACCGTTGATCGGTCGTCATAAAGAGATCGATGATATCGTCAATGTATTGGCTAAACGTTTCAAATCAAACGTGTTGATGGTCGGTGATCCCGGCGTCGGTAAGACTGCTATCGTTGAAGGCATCGCAAGAGCAATCATCAATGATGAAGTTCCTGAATTCTTGAAGGGTCATGAACTATACAGCCTTGAGATCGGTAGCCTATTAGCAGGAAGTCGATATCGCGGCGACTTTGAAGAGAAAGTCAAGCAAGTAATGGAAGCACTCAATACTAAGAAGAAGGCTATCCTTTTCATCGATGAAGCACACATGATGCAAAATGCTGGCAGCAGCAATAATGGTAGCGTTGACTTTGCCAACATGATCAAGCCTGCTATCACTAAAGGCACATTGAAGATCATCGCAAGCACGACTTGGGAAGACTATTACGAGAGTTTTGAGAAGGATCGTGCATTGATGCGTAGATTCTATCGTGTAAGTATCGATGAACCTACAACTGATACAACTGTTCGTATCTTGCGTGGATTGAGCGAACGCTTGAATGACTTCCACGATGTCAAGATCAATGATGATGCTATCGAAAGCGCAGTTGAGATGGCAGGTCGTTATATCCATGATCGCAAGAATCCTGATAAGTCAATCGACTTGCTTGATGCGGCATGTGCTAAACAGCGTGTGCTTGAGAACAAGGGTGCAGAGATCACCAAAGATTTGATCTTTGAACAGGTCGAGAAGTTCACAGGTGTTCCCGCTGACAAGTTGTCGGGAGATAACTTTGATCGCATCACTAACCTTGATACTAACGTCAAGTCTAAGTTATATGGACAAGATGAAGCGGTCAATGAAGTGTTGGATCGTGTTTATGTGAGTTTTGCCGGAATCAACAGCGAAACAAAGCCTATCGCAAGTTTCTTGTTCTTAGGTCCAACGGGTACTGGCAAGACCGAACTGGCAAAGTTGTTGAGCAAAAATCTCGACATGCCTTTGCTCAAGTATGACATGAGTGAATATTCAGAGAAGCACACAGTAAGTTCATTGATCGGTCCCCCTCCCGGATATGTTGGTTTCGGCGACAGCCAAGTGCAGGGCGGTCGCTTGATCAGTGACTTGAGCAAGAACCCGCACAGCATCATGTTGTTCGACGAAGTTGAAAAGGCTCACCCCGACATCTTCAATATCTTCTTGCAGATCCTTGATGAAGGTCGTGTCACAGGTAGCAATGGCAAGGAAGTGTCATGTAAGAACACTATCATCATCATGACCAGTAACTTGGGAAGTGCTGATGGTGAGCGACTTGCTATCGGTTTCGGTGACATGACTAAGACTGGTGAAGATGACAAGGCATTCAAGGACTTCTTCAAGCCTGAGTTTAGAAATCGTCTTGATAAGGTATGTAAGTTCAAGAAGTTGGACATGCTTTCGATCAAGAAGATTGTTGTCAAGTTTACTGACGACCTCAAGAAGAGTTTGATTGACAAGCATAACATCACATTGAATCTCAGCGAACCCGCTGTAGAGTATCTTGCCGAGAAGGGTTATGATAATAAGATGGGCGCGCGCCCATTAGCACGTAAGATCGATGAATTGTTGCGTGTTCCATTGTCAAAGAAAATCTTATTTGAACAGATAAAGAATGCTAGCATCATGGTGAACATTGTTGATGATGAAATCGAATTCAACATCACAAACAAGATGACTGCTAAGGTTGGCGATGATGGAATCATTACAGTTGAAAATTGAAATAAAAAACAAGCTTTTTTATAACAAATTTCGATATAGGGCTAAAGTTCATATCAAAGGATGTTCCTATACCTACTATGTAAACGACATAGACACTTATATTGAAAAAATGATTAGGGTCAGAGAAAACTCTAAAAAATGGGGATCGCAATATAGGGATGTGGGCATAGATGAAGAAAGCTTTTTTGCAAGTATAGATGTAGAAAAGATCGAAAGATTCTTGATCTGGAAACATAGAGCCACTAAGAATGATAATCTAATGCTACGTATGCAGGGAGATACAGCATCCTTTTTCAGCAATAATTTAGATTTGTTGAAAAACCTCACAAGTCTTGATCAATCGGTCGAACTCACAGAAGTCATACCTTTAGACTCCGATTGTTTATATTTCAAGCGTGAACCAAAGCACAAATACAGGACTTATTTTCGCGGAAAGAGGATGCCTAAAGACTTCAGTGAGAACGTGAGATCATTGAGTGATATGTATAGCAACCTATCTTTCTCTAAATCATTGTTTAGGATCTTATTTGAGGCCAATCAGTACAATGCTTACCGTTATATGCATGGTTCGTACTATGTAGAATACGATGACGAGCAGATGCTTACTATCCTAGCTATGTGGTTTCCTGAGATGCTAGGTAAAACCTTCAATTGTATAAAGGAAGATAAAAAACGATAAATACTCTAGATATTTGGAGTATTTATGGCTAAAATCGTAGAAGATGTTGTTGTAATCAAATTCAGCAAAATAGTAAAGGACAACGAAAAAGACAACAGTCCTATCGCTAATCAGGAAACATTAGCAGCCTTAGAGCAAGTCGCTCAGGAATTAGCAGGAGAGGGTATAGTCGTGGAGGCTATGAAAGCGTGAGCCAGGTAACTATCCTCGAACTATTACCACAGACCACTTATGACGGTGGCGGCACAGCGAATGTCTATACAGTGACAGGGAACGCACAACCTGCTGCCGCTTATTATCTGGGTAATCAAGACCTACAGACTGTAAACATCAAGTTATCAGACTGCTCAGGTAACATCGTCATAGAAGCTACATTAGATAGCAACAGTTCAAATGCTCAGTGGTTCAGCGTATACGAGTTGGTTGCTAATGCTAATGCAGCATCAGGTAGCGAACCGTATGATAGCAGTAATGCTAGCATTTATACAAATATAGAAGGTAATTTTGTTTACCTAAGAGCGAAGATTGTTGACTTTGCCGGCGGTGTAGTCAATTTTGTCAAATTGAGCTATTGATATGAAACAGATCGTCATCATGCCAGGTGGATTTCATCCTTTTCATGCAGGACACTATGCATTATACAAGAGTGCATTAGAAAAATTTCCACAGGCAGATGTCTATGTAGCATCAAGTAACGATCAAAAAGAAAGACCATTTCCCTTTTCAATAAAAGAGAAGCTAGCAAAATTAGCAGGTGTAGAATCGGGACGTTTCGTGCAAGTGAAAAGTCCATTCATGCCTAAAGAAATCACTCAAAAGTATAATCCTGAAGAGGACGTAGTGATTTTTGTACGTAGCGAGAAGGATAGAAACGAGAGTCCTAAACCGGGCGATACTAAAAAAGACGGTACCCCAAGCTATTTTCAACCATATACCGGAAAAGACATGCAACCATTTGGTAAACATGCTTATATGGATTATCTACCTACTGTGAAATTCGGTCCCGGTATCAAATCTGCAACAGAGATACGCAATGCATGGCCCGATCTAAATGATAGGCAAAAGACTGCAATGGTCATGAGCCTTTATCCTGCTGCACAACAGAATCAGAAGTTAGCACAAAACGTAGTCAAACTATTAGATGCTGGCATGGGCATAGAAACTACAGAAGTAAAAGAAACGATCAAGGTATCCGAAGCAGTCGATTATTTGCCGGAAAAATAATTTCACACCCCTCAGAACATGTAAATATTCGTACAAGTTTTGAGAGGACATATGGCAAACAAAAAAACTAAAGGTGAAGAGAAGACTGTTCCAGT
>Ga0222714_10002686_pt1 | contig 18609 bp, 19 predicted proteins | sample C33_3DmetaG_FD_165048 | JGI IMG/M metagenome (GOLD analysis project Ga0222714, IMG submission 165048) | Estuarine water microbial communities from San Francisco Bay, California, United States - C33_3D | ecosystem: Environmental > Aquatic > Marine > Unclassified | place: USA: California...
ATTCACCACGTGCTCAAGTCTGCGGGTTGAGATAACCTCATCCACACCACCGTCAAGATAGGTCTTACGAATAATCTCGGACCAAATTGTGAGCTTGTCAGCAAAGTCCTCGTCTACACGGTCCACACGCTCCATCTTCTTAATAAGAATCTTCTTTTCGATTGAAGGAGTAGGATATTCCTGCTCGACGGTGATGGCGAAACGCTCAAGGAAGGCATCGTCAAGAATCTGTGCTGTGATAAACTTGCCGTCCTCGGTTCCCTGTCCCTTGGTATTTGCTGTAGCAATGATATTGAAACCAGGAGCAGGGTAGATGGTCTCGCCTGTCTTCTTATTAAAGTAGGGCTTACCTTCAAGAATAGCCTGTAGACACATGAGCTTGTTGCTGCCACGATCCACCTCATCCAGAATCAGAATAGCACCACGCTTCATGGCGATAGACACAGGCCCTTCACGATAAACTACGTTCCCGTCTACCAGAGTGTTACCACCAATGAGATCATCCTCGTCGGTTTCAATACTGATATTGACACGGATACACTCACGGTTCAGAGAAGCACAAACCTGCTCTACCATTGTGGTCTTACCATTACCTGAAAGACCCGTTACGAAAACTGGGTAGAAAGAATTACTTCCCACGATGGTCTTAAGATCCTTGTAGAACCCGAAAGGAACAAAAGTAGAATCCTTGGATGGGACCAGGTCCTTAATCTCAACATGGAGCTTTGGTTGAGACAGAAGCATCTGGGACTGCATGCCAAGATGTGCCTGAGGCTGCGCGGCTGCTGGAGCAATTGTAACAGGCTCATGTTTTTCCAGCGAATACACACCACGCCTAATCTTATGATTAGGATCGTTCAGGATTACGTTTGGGTTGACTCCCAAGGACCTAGCCTGATCCTGAATTTCGGGCCTGGTAAATTCAGACTTACCAGTCGAGCGAAGAGCATCCTGCAAACGCTGATAGTTGGACATTTTGCCTCCTATTGTAGGGATTTATTATATATTAAATATAATCAAAAATTACTGGTTTGTCAAGACCTGTAAGTGCTTATTATGAAATAACTTCCACAAACCTGTTGAGGAAAACCCTAGAAATGTTCTTATTATTCTGGGTCTTTTTAAAGGCTCGGAGAAGGGTTCCCTTACCCTGCTTTTTATAACCACCCAAGGCCTCTTCCAAATCCTCTGTAGAAATCTTCATATTCTTGCCCGAAATAAGATAGAAGACATCATATCCTCGGACAGGAATTTCCGTATACTTGTGAACCTTAGCATGCGCCGCCTTATCGGCAACATTATCATAACTAAAATTCTCGCCTCTACGATACCAATAATCTCTAATATTATTGGTGTTGAGATCACCAGAAATAAAGATACCAACTACATTGGACTTTGTTACCCGCTTATAAAGATCCAAAAGTGCAGCAGTAGTCTCACGCTTATTATGGGCAAAACTACTTTGAATACCAGTCTCAAAAACTACAGGGTATGACATCCGGACACTTGGGTCGGTGGGGTAAAGCGTGCTAGTAGAATCCCCATCCGTAAGAATTACGGTGTTTAGAATTTCTACTTTGTTGGTGTTCCTGAAATCTTCTGCAATCCAGCGAAGAACAGAAATAGCTTCATCCAAAGGAGTACTGCCTAGGCGCATGCACTCAGGTACTTTACCTGCCTCGAAATAATTACCAACCTTTTCACCATACCAGAGCATCTTCTTCAAAGCATTGTTATACTCATTTAACCTCATATTAGAAGAGAAAAGTTCCAACAACTTAAATCCATTATTTCCGATTTTATATGTGGTTGGATCTGAATCATTTCTATCCCGTTCATGAACAATGCTCTTATACTCACCTGTCTTCATATAATCATGAGCATCACTAAAACCGTATACGGTGAACGGAACATTAATTTTCTTACAAAACATAACGAGAGCAATAGTTTGATGAATAGTTGCTTTCATGTTAGCGGTCATGGAAGAAGACATATCCAACAACATTATCATCCCGTGATTTTTTCCGTTTGGGATTTCTGTTGACTGGAGAAATAAATCCTCAGTAAGTTTATAACCCCAAAGTTTATCTACATTCAACTTACCCGTCTTGGAAATTCTTGCCTTTGCAAACTGCTTTGCAGATTGCTTAAGGGTAAATTCCTTGACCATATAATCAATATACTTACGATTATTGGACATGAAGTCATGATAATAATTTTCTGCAGCCTCCTTGTCAGCATCAAAAGATGCCCAATCACGGTAAACCTCAGAATAGGGATGAATAAAATCCTTAGGATTGAGTTTAGGCCACTTTAGATAAGTAGGTGCTGTACCATAATTATCAATCAAGGACTTTATAGAATTTTCTTCCAAAGAATCCTGTGTAATTGAACCACCCTGTTCCTCTGCAGAGGAAATTATCTTTTCCTGAAGTTCCTCCGATGCCTGCTCCAAACGATCTGCAAGATCCTCTCTACCATTTTCGCGGAGAATAGCGATAGCTTGCTCCTTAGAAATAGGTTCAGTAGAATTTGCACTATCCTCATCAAAAGAAATTTCGGTAAAGTCCCCGAAGGCCTCGGTAATGTCTTCTCCCTCCTTCTTATGGAGTTCGAAGAGATTCAAAGCCAATTCCACAACCTCATCCCATTCGGTTACAGCCTCGATCCTATCTACAATAATTTGTTCCTCCTCCGAGAAACGAATAGAAGATCGGGAACCAATTTTGAAGTAGCAATTGATCCTATCAATAAGAGGGAGGAAATTCATCTCCTCGACCGAAACACCAAAAAAGTTACGGTCAACCAGCTTGGTGTAGCCTGTATACATAGGCTTACGAATACCTGGGTACTTTTCCTTCACTAGCTTTTCAATGCGTGCGTCCTCAACAATATTGAGGCAAGCCTTGAAAGAAGAACCCAATTCCTGAACCATTTCTACCCAGCCTTCAGCTGGAGTAAAAAGAGAGTGTCCAATCTCGTGTCCAATGAGAAGGTCGTAAATATCAGAATCCATCTCCTTCCACAAGGGAAGAGTTAGAACCCGATTTTTGACATCAAAGGATGCAGTAGTAACATTACGATGCTCGATCCTAATATTCTCAGAAGCTAGTAGCTTACCAAGATTAGTCTTGGATGCATCTAAAACATTAATGGACATAAATGGTCTCCGCCTTGAGATTTATTGATACTTAAATCTACAAGAACGGAGACCATTTGTCAAGACCTGTAAGTGCTTATTTTACAATCACTTAGTTTTCTTGGTTTGCTTTTTCTTAGGTTTTACAGGCTTTTCTAGGCTGCTAACCGACCCAGCCTTCTTTTCCCTTTCTTCCTTTCTATTTTGGAGACGTTTTGCAACCTCGTCACCTGACATCCAAATATCTTTGTTATCCAAAATTTGTTTAATTTCATCCTTGCTCAGGAAATCACCATAGGCATCTTTCCATAAATGCTCAGACCATTTTCTGAAATGTGTCAATTCATCATACATTTCTCCGCCCTTCCCAACTGCCCAGCTACTATAATCATGAAACATGAATACACTGTGCGAAGAAATTTCCCAATGCTTTGCTGCAAGAAAAATTAAGGTTGCTGCACTCATACAAGCACCTTCAACTGATGCAACCACATTTGCATTAGTTTCTCTCATAACACGCATGAATTGAACTGCAGTAAATGCGTCCCCTCCACAGGAGTTGATATGTAAACAAATAATGTCATGATCGGAAGCATTTCTGATTGTTTCAAACCACCCAGTATAACTTTCAGGACCTTTAATATGACCACCCAAATAAAAGGTGTGCATCTTTCCAATAGGTCTATCAAGATATGCTACGGTTTCATTTGACGCAGTTAAAGTTTCTCCACTAACAGTTCCATTCATTTTAGTCATAATATTATTCTCCGGAATATAATTTATATAAGTAGTCCTCAAATTGCTCAACTTTTTCTACACGATCTGGCCAATACAGATATGGTTTTTCTGGTTTCATTTTTAAATTATTCAACAAAGGTACTACTGCATTGTAAAGCGCATTTAACCTATCTTGCACCGAAGAGGCTGTAGTGGTAACTTCCTGTATTTTAACTTCGGCTTGTTGTACAGCCTGAAGCTCGTCTTCATCAACGGCGGTGAAGCCGAAATCAAAAATATCATCTGCCATTTCTTACTGCCATCCTAGCTAAAAGTTTTTGTCTGTTCCTTTTTATCTTGTCTAACTCCATTTTTAATTTGAAATTAGAAGCATGATGAGTGAAATTTATTCCCATCATATGGTCATACTCATGAAGTATGATTCGTGCAACAACTCCTTTCGCCTCAGCTATTTGTGATTCTCCTTTCACATCCTGAAACCTGATTACAACTTCAGCAGGTCTTTTTAAAGATAACACTAAATCAGGAAAACTCAAGCACCCTTCAGACATTGTGGTGATTTCTTTACTAGCTCCCACAACTACAGGATTAAACATTACCTGTTTTTCTGTCTCATTACCAAAAACAAAAACCTTGTATGGTAATCCTACTTGATTTGCTGATAATCCAACACCACCTAATTGGATCATTTTATTGTATAGAACCTCAAATAATTCTTCAGCCTTATCTCCATCTTTTTCAAAATCAAATTCTGGAGGAGGCGAAGACATTATAGGGTCAGCAAAATGTATTAATTGTAATTCATCAATATTGAAATTCATCTTATCACCTTTATGCGATTACGGAAAAGTTTTGCTTCTTCACAAATTTAACTACATGATGGAACTTGTCAAATAATTGATCTCCTTTATGTGAAATCACCCAGATGTTTGTCCCTTCTCCCAAAGTGTTCAATAGTGTTAACACATATTCTGTTGCTGCATTATCTAAACTGCTATCAAAAACCTCATCCAAAATTAATAGGTTAGTGCTTGCACTATTCTTTAGCTTTGCTATTGTTCTCCATGTAAACAACAAAGCTAAATCTATTCTTTGTTTTTCACCTTCACTAAAACTATCATAACTGAATTCATCTCTGTGTCGAGATTTAATCACTTCCTTGAAATTTTCATCCAGATTAAATTGAACAAAGAAGTCCATTGACGTTAAATATTTATTTACTAATTTATTAATGATTGGCAAATATTTTTTTATAATCTTTGTTTTGATACCTGTGTCCTTCAACAGCACTGAAGCAATTTCATAGTAGTCAGCAGTTTCATTTAGCTCTACTTTCTTACCTATAATTTGCATGGTATCTTTTGCCAAAGATACTAATTTGCTTTTTTCTGTATCAATATTACCAACCTTCTTTTGAATATCATCCTTCTCTAGCTCTAATCTTTGAAGATATCTTTCATTGGTGATAATATCATTTTTATTTTCATTTATTTTTTCATTTAAAGAATCAACTTCTTTAAGTGTTTTGTTTATAACTGATATTCTTTTTTCAAGGATTTCTTTTTCTTTTTGTATATCTTGTATATTAGATTTTATTTTTTCTAGATCGGTTTGTTGTTCTTTAATAATATCAACCTTGAATTCGTGTTCTATTCCTTGTTTACATTTAGGACAAGTATCATTATCATGATAAAAAGAAATGTCCTTTTCTATCTTAGAATAATTCCTTTCAAAATCTTTAATGTCATTCATCACCACATTAATACTGTTTATTATATCATTTTGATCTTCGATAGAATCTAAACAAATAAACTTTTGATCATTTAATTGAGCCAAAGAAGATTTCATATCCTGAACATCGCTTAGTATGGAAACTATCTTTTCTTCTATATCTTTTATTTTAGCTTCCCTGTCATCTTCTAAAGTTTTAATATACTCTTCCTGTAACTTAGCTTTATTTTTTGCCAATGAAATGTCGTTCTCAATAATCTGTAGATTATTTTTTAATTCATTTATTTTTTCTTTTAACACAAGATTCATTGATGAAAAAATTCTAATATCTAGAATATCCTCAATAATGTCTCGGCGAGCTCCTGTAGGTAATTGCATGAAAGGAGTAAACGAAGCTGAACCTAGAATTACAATCTGTGTAAAAGATTTATAATTTAATTTTAAAATTCCCTCTTCTAGATATTTTTGATAATCTCTGGTAGCAGAATTTTGATCTATCATAGTATCGTTAATCCAAATTTCAAATTTATTTGGTTTAATACCACGAACAATTTTATATTGTCTGCTTCCTATACTAAATTCAATTTCTACCAAACAACCTTTACCATTAATAGAATTAACTAACTGTGGTTTATTGATATTACGATATGGTTTACCAAACAGTGCAAAACAAATTGCATCCAATAAGGTACTTTTACCGCTACCATTCTCTCCAACTATTAATGTAGTGGGTCGTTTATCTAATTTTATCTCTGTGAAATTATTTCCTGTTGAAAGGAAATTTTTCCATCTTACAGTTTTAAAATGAATCATATCTCTAAATTCTGCGCTTCCACATAAAGGGTTTTCAATAAGGTTTTAATCTTTTCTTTATCTAATGTTGATTCTGTGCTATCAACATAATCCGATAATAAAGTAACCGTGTCCTCTACATTAATATTATCATCAAGTGCGTCTGATTCAAATTCAGAAAAATCTTCATGAATCGTTAACTCTAAAACTTCATTAGCATATAACCCATCAATGAATTTATCAAATTTATGATAATCAGATTTATGAACAACAATTACCTTAACACAACATTCACTAAAATCTGAAGGTTTAGGTAAAGGCTTCCTGTCATCATAATGTATCTTTTTGAAAATAACATTTGGATTTTGAATAAAAGAAATTTCAGAAGTTTGTAAATCTAAAACATGAAATCCTCTTGTATCATCAAAATCATTCCATGTGAATCCATAAGGACTCCCCAAATAATAAATGTTGTCGTCTGTATTTCTATGATGGAAATGTCCTGACAATACCATTTCATAATCTTTTAAGAGATTGCGATTTAATCCTTTGTCGTTCTTGACACCACGAAACATATAAAACCCTTCTATTTCAAAATGACCAAAGCAATATCTTGTTGATTGTTTCAAAACATCCATACACTCATCATAATTGTCTGAGCATATCCACGGGACAAAAGAACAAGATTGATTGTCTATTTCTTGTATAATGGGTTTTTCTAATATTTCTATGTTAGGATATTGGCGCAATAAAAGATCCAATGAATTAACTTCATTCGTGTTCTTATAATAAGTATCATGATTGCCAATAATAATTTTCATGTCAATCTCTAATTCCTGCAAAGGCTCAAAGAAATATTTCTTTGCGGACTTTAGAGTATTGAAATTAATATATTTTCTTCTGTCGAACACATCACCTAGATGTATTAAAGTTTTAATTTTATTTTCTTCCATAAAAGGAAAAAATGTATTCTCATAAAACTTTTTAAAGAAACTATCAAAATTTTGTGAATCGTTTCTAGCACCAAAATGTGTGTCTGCTAATATTGCAACACGCATTTTTAAATCCCATAGATTGCTGAGTTTGCGCCATGTTCTTTTACTTCACAAGAAACACAAAAAACTCGTCCGTTAGTTAAACTCTGTACTAAATGATTTGCAGTATGAAAGGCGTGTTCAGCAAACTTTTCACAACCAACACCATCCATGATTACAATTTTAGCCAGCCTATCCTCTTCAAGTTTCATTAGTTTACTTAAACTAGGATCTTCACGATCTAATATTAAAGTATGATCAAAATTCTGCTCAAGCCAAAATTTTAATTGTTTAAGACCACCAAAATCCATAACCCAATTTTTGTTATCTAAGGTGTGACACCCAAAAACAAAAGAAAAACTTAGTGCATAACCATGAAGTAAAGAACAATGACTATGATTTGCGTTCGGTTGACGGAAAACACACGATAATCCTTGTTCGTGTCCATATGTTTTTGTAGAAAAATATTTAAAAGATTGCATATTCATTTCAGTACCTCACAAAGTTTATCGCAAGAAAAATAATTTTCCCTTAAGAAATCTCTATTCTTTTCAATCTTATCGCCATACTTATCAAAATTATTCATCATATGTTTAATTTTTTCAACTAAGTTAACCTTACTTTTTTGAAATTTTGAAAAAGAAGAAGTCCAATCATATGGGTACATAAAAGAGTCATCATACATTTCTGTATATGACAAACGATTTGGAACCAAAGGAATACCCCCTGCTTCTAAAATTTCATAACAACTAATACCTAAAGTCTCTTGTAAGTTTGCTGAGAATACCATCTTTGCTCTACCCAAAAGATCATAGTATTCCTCCTTTTTTAAATTATTTTCTTGTGCAAACACAAAAGTATATTCTGGCATTTCCTTTTTTAGTTCACGAAATATTTCTGGTTGTTTTTCAGGAGCTATTCTGTGTGGGAATACAATAATATCTTCTTTTTCTTTTTTTGAGAATAACATAGAATATTGTGTATATTCCATAGGCCAACCAGTTCTTACTATTTTATGACCTGTCATATAACGAATTCTTCCTGTTCGTGTATCTGTGTCAAGAAGATTATTTAAAAATAATTCAATATGAAAATCCGAAGCAAAATAATTATGATTTATTGCTTCAAACAAACCCCTTTCAATATGTCGTAACCAAGGCACATATTTTTTTGCTTTTGTTTGGTCGATTAATCTACCTAGGAAATCATGTGGATCATAACTACCTGCATGCCAAAGAGCATGAATTTTAATATTCACCTTTAACAGGTCAGCCATATATTTTAAATTTATAATGCCTGGATGCCATGCGTCTGCAAAAACAAAATGATCACCATCTTTAACATTACCAGCATGAAACAATCTTGCTAATGTATCTACTTGTGCTGCTTTGTATATGTTCGTAGCAGCAAAATTCAAGAAAGCACCTTTAGTTGTTTCTCCACCACCCAAAGTATTTAAATCAGGACCATCAATAACTTTTACTTCATGATTAGTTTTTTCTTTAAGAATTCTAGGGAAATGAGTTTTCCATTCTTTTGTATATCTGGATTCAACAGATTCTAAATCAATTAAGTATATCATGCGTACCACGTGTTTTTCAAAACAGCACCATTTTCACCATCTTCACTAACACCGACTTCCACATAACGATTAGGATAGGCTCCTTCGATATAAAGAATTAAATCTTCAGCCAACATTTCACAAGATTTGAAATCCACTTCTAATACTCCATCATATAGACTTTCTAATTCTCTCTTGAAAAGAATGAATTCAATATCTCTATCATTATGATTCACTGATACACGAACTCTGAAATGAAACATATGTCTATGTGGATGCCCCAAAAAAGAAACTTCTTCCAATCTAGGATCTTCCAATGCTGCTGGATAACGATGTGTCCCTTCTTTCTGAAAAGTTACTTCAATAAATCTTTGCATTCCCATAATAAACTCCTATAGTAAATCTAAAGTTGCTGGAAGACCATCATTAAGAGATTGTGAAGGGACAGAAGATCTTCCTATCCCATTTTCCCAATAAACATAATCCTCACGATTTTTTATTTTACTAAAACTATCCATTGCCTTATACATTTTATCGCCTATAATTTTCTCTGCTAATATAAAATCATTTGCCACAGTATTCAAGTGATTAATGAAGTTAATGGTTGACCCCATGAAATAGGCATTAAAAGAAAGAATAGGTGGATTAGGGTCTCCTGTTTTCTTTTGAAATCTCCTAACGCTTTCATTCATTGTATAATGAAACAATTCATCTTCCATATCCCAATCAGGATAATGTCTCTTAACATCCTCATTAATGACAGAATACATTGGACCATCGTTTGTTGTAAATTCCTTCCCAGGAGTAATCCAAGTAAAGTCAGGACCATAATATCTTCCCATCTGCACACCTGATGTATGTGTGGTACTATCATAGCTAACAAGAATGTCCTTATATAACCCTGCTCTTATCATAGCAAGAGTAGGGATCATTCTTGAAACTGATCCAACACCTAGAAGATGAACATGATTAACCTTTTCGAATAAAGGGAGCTGTGTGAAAAAGAAAGCTCTTCTACAATCTTCTAAAGCGCCTGTTCCCATACCAGCAGAACCCATGGCAACCCCACCTATATGGCCATGTAATTCTTCAGGAATTTCTTCTAATGCATATTCGGTCCAACGAATATAGGTATCAAGATCATGACCTTGAACAATGAAAAAAGGTTTAGCTTCAGAATTTTTCTTGATAAAGGTTTGTATTTGATCTCTAACATTTCTACCAGATTCTCGTGCACACCATTCAAACTTGCTTCTATCAAAATACTTGTTTGTGATATCACCTCTTGTTGCTCTGTCAGCTAAAAGAGAAACAGGAATTTCATCAAAGCTCATTGCATAATCTGAATACTCTGCTTGACTTGTATATACCTGTTGTTTTAATTCTGGAGTAATAGAAAGACCAAGGGTGATCATTTGTAGACCACCTGAATCTGCATATACTTTATTAATACCTTTGTTTCGATATTTACCGTAAAATACTTCACCAAAATGTTTTTCTACATGAGCATTGTAAAGAAAAGAAAACTCATGATTATGTTTACCTCGAATGGTAGCCCATAAATCATTTAACTTATCCAGAAGTTCTCCTGAATGTGTATCTTTAAAATTGCATCTTAGAAAAGACAATCCTGAAGCAACATATTCGAATTGTGCTTTCATGAATTTAGTATCCTTAATAAGTGTTTAGTTTGATGTAATGCATCTTCAAGAGCATTATGATAATTTTGTGTTCTATCGTCTTCTGGAATTTTGATAAGTTCTTTAATTGTTCGATAACACCTATCATCCCAATATTTCCAAGGTCTGATCATACCTACTGCTTTGAAAGCATTATCTAAAATTACATTATCAAATCCTGCCCCACAACCCCAAGTAGGTAAAGAAATATTTCCATACCATTCACTGAAGTTATTAAGTGCATCTTTCAATGAGACATTGTTTTTTCTTAGTTCTTCAAAAACGTGTTTAGGTTGTTGACTCCACCAATAAACCGTATCTTTAGAAACATGAAGACCATACTTCTTACAATCTAATACATCAACTGTGCAGTAAAATTGATCAAGAATTCCACCATCAGAAGAAAATTTTACTGCACCTATAGAACATATAGCTGCATTAGATTCCGTACTCATGGTCTCTAAGTCAATCATTACGTCCATAATTATTCCTTGATTAGTGACATGAACTCCTGACGAAGTGCTTGATCACGGAAACCACCACCCAACTTGGAGGTGATAGTTCTGGAGTGAGGATCTTGAATTCCTCTTGCCTTTACACAGAAATGATCTGCATCAATAACAACTGCAACATCAATGGTCCCAAGAATATAACTCAAAGCATGATAAACCTGTTCAGTCAATCTTTCTTGAATTTGAGGACGCCTAGAAAAATATTCCACAATTCTATTTAACTTAGAAAGCCCAATTACTTTCTCAGCGGGAATATATGCAACATGAGCAACACCATTAATAGTTACGAAATGATGTTCACAAACAGAAGTAACATTGATGTTTTTTGATAGTACCATCTCATCATACATCATTTTATTATCTACTGTAGTGCATTTAGGAAATGCAGATATATTTAATCCTGAAAATAATTCGTTCACGAACATCTTTGCAACTCGTTTCGGAGAGTCTTGCAAAGAGTCATCAGTAAGATCTAAGCCTAAAGTTTTCATAATATCAGAAAAACTTTTCTCTATCTTCTTAACCTTTTTATCAGAAAAATCATCAGTTTCAAAAAAAGGAGTTTCAACACCTAAAGAAGCAAGATGCTTATGTACACGTTGACCTAAATCAGGATCACACTTCTCTAGTGCATTACGAAGAGCTACGGCATTATATTTGTGTTGCGATTTCATTTTACCTCCCAATAACGTTGCCAAAAACGTAGCAGTGATTTCTTGTAGCTACATTGTACCCTCTATTCATTGCTTCAATAGCAATGTTTCCTATATCCTCTCTTTCCTGTGAATCTTTTGTAGCTCCAACAGGCATGACCCATACATTAGGCATAGGGAAAGGATCAAACTTTAATTTAATATTATTTAGGTGTTTGTCAAGTTCTAACCAGTTGTTTATTGTTCCATTACATACAAATTTAAGTATACTTGTTACACCATATCTCAAAGTAGAATATGAATGAATTATTTCGGGGTCTACTACATTTTGCTCACCCGATACTGTGAATAATTTAGGACTCATTGCAAAATGCCAACGACTACCTCCTAAATCACGAAAGCCACCTGGTCTAGTTAAGAATTCTTTTAATTCATCTGTTATGGTTTTTGTAGCGTTAGTTTCAACCGTAACAATTTCAGGCATATTATTTCTTGCTTTCAATTCTTTAATAATTTCTATCATTGCCTTTTGCTGCATCATAGGTTCACCGCCTGTAAAGCAAAGCATGATAGGTTGATGGGTCAAAGGATGAACAAATAAACCCTCAGGGTTATGTTCACTTTTATTTGCGTCTACTAAACGGTCGCATATAGATTCGACTGTACCATCATTTGCAAGATGCTTATATTTTACTGACCATGAATAAGAACTATCACAACCAGTTGTCCACACAGGTAATTGTTTCACATCATTAATTCCAGATCCATCAAAATCCATATAAGGTAAAACATAACTGGATGGATCAGTTGGGTCTTGTTGTCCAAAACCATTACAATTTAAATTACATCCAAAAAAACGAAGCCAAACTGCTGGGTAACCAGACAGCTCCGCTTCGCCTTGAAAAGAATAAAATATTTCGGAATAACGAATTCTCATAACAACCTCATATCAAAAGACAAATAAATTTAACAAAAAATATTTAAAAAATCAAGTACTTAATAATCCAATTCTAAAATATTTTCTTGTTCCTCTTCTTCTATAGAAATTGGAACATAATCATCTTCTAACTTCTGTAAGTATTTAGGTTTCCTCTTTATGCTACTTTCTTTGGTTTCTGAGGTTTCTTCCTTGGCAAGGGTTGCTTGTTGCTTTAGATACTTCAGAAAGTTAACATCATAGGAACCTTCATCATGTATTTGTCTTATAATGTTATCCATATCCATGGATTCAATATACTTGTATTTGGTTTGAAGTTGTCTTTTTTCTTTTTGGATTCTACGAACAAACGCATAATAGGAAATCTGCGTGAAATATGCAAAGGGATTGCTTGATTTGTTCGGATCAAAATTATGCATATAGGTTAAACAATTTTCTATTGCATCAAGTACCATTTCGTCACGAAAGGTATAATTAATAAAATTGCTTTTATATGCTAGATGATTTGCAATCTTGATAAAACAATCACCTATGTAATCTGGAACAATTGGCTTTTCTTCTCCTGCTGCTTCTGCCATTGAAACTTCTTCTTTGTATGCTACCATAGCAGAAAGAAACTCTTTGTTGTTCACATAATGTTTACTCTCATCTTTCATAATCTATTTCATCCTCATTAATAATGTATACATTTCCACTGGGACTTAGTTCTTCTAGTAGAGAATGTACTGCTCTTCTATCAGCTTGTTTTTGTTTGGTTTCATGAGTGTGTTCTATGTAATTGATATATTGCTCACGAACTTCAGGTTTTTGATCACCAATGGTTAAAATAATATCCGTACTTACTGTAAATTCTTCTGTGTCGCTTAAACCAATCCAAGGACGAAGTAGATAGGTTTCACCTACAATCATATTACCTTGTCTTTTTTCCTGTTGTCCTACAACTTGAACAGGTTCAATTAATCCTATATGTGTTTCTGATGCTAAAGATTTTACGTCTCTATCCATAGCACATAGAATAAATTCTCCTGTTTTTAACTTAACAATTTTACAAAAACTGTTTTCTAGATTTTCTCTATCCATTTATAGAAACCGTTATAAGTTTATAATCGAACCCTTCTTCATTGTATATTTTTACTCTTTCAATCAAATGTTTCAATGTATAATTCTTATGGTTTTTCCATGATAAGTTATCGCCTATATCAAACAATTTGCATTTAGTTTTGTTCTCACCCAATCTTAATCCTCTACCTATACTTTGTAGATTTCTTATTCTAGATTTTGATGGAGATGCAAAAATAATATTGTGTAAGTTTCTAATATTTATTCCTGTAGAAAACGTACCGTATGAAGCAACAATAATTGCACGGTTTTCTTTTTCCGTGATATAACGGACTTGTTCTCTTTCTTCCGCACCAACACCTCCATGAACAAAGAAAACCTTTCTGTCTGATTCTTGTTTTCTTATAAGATCATATAAAATTTTTCCATGTTTTTCTACATACTGAAACAACAACAAAGTATTTCCTTTTTGATCTATAGCTAAATTTTTAATGAAATTATTTCTCTTTGGGTGTGTAACCAACCAATCAATTTCTTCCTGATATGAAAACTTTTTACATAGTTGTTTTTCTTCGTCAGTATAATCCATCTGTAAACAGGTTATCTTTAAATTGGCTAATTGATTTTCATCCATTAACTGTCTTGTGGAAGTAACTTTATATGCAGGGCCGAACAAACCCTCAAGAACCAGCTTATGTGTTTTACTTCCATCCAAAGTTCCTGTTGTTCCAACTTTGAAATTTGCATTGACACATTTGGTCATAATAGAAGTTAACGATTTACTTTTAAACAAATGTGCCTCATCACCATATATAACATCAAACTCCTCAAAATATTTTTTAGGCAATTTGTAAATACTTTGCCAGGTAGAAATAATTACAGGAACGTCATTAACCTTTTCTTTGCCTGAATATATTCTAGTACAATTCTCGGAAACCTTCCATGTATCTTCACTAGCATAATCAGCAAAATCACCATACATCTGTTCAACCAAAGATGTAGTTGGTACAATAATTAATTGTTTTCTATTTTGTTTTTGATGCCATCTTACTAACGAGTATATCATTAAACTTTTGCCACTAGCAGTAGGAGAGAGCAACAAAGTTTTTTTATTTTTCAAAGCTCTAACCACACCATCTATTTGATAATCTCTTATGTTAATCTTTTTTCCTTTAGAATGAAAATTCAGCCCAGTTAGAAACCCTTCTAAGGATGATATGTCCTCAGAATCTTCTTTTAAGTTATTAACAAAAGTATAATCATTCTTTTCACAAAAGATTTTTACATAATCCGCAAGTCCTAAATATAATTCTCTTGTCATTACATTTAACAAACGGATTTTTCCATCCCACATTTTTGCTCTATACATGGGAGTGAATTGAGCACCTGGAACCATGAAGGTAAAAAAGTCACTCATTTCTAACAGAACATTTGGTTCTGCATCAACAAGGAGATGTACCTCGTTTTTCTTATGTATGGTTACTTTGCTCACAATCCACCGTTAGTAAATTTATACCATTCGATTGCAGATTTAATGTCCCAAGTTCTGCTATTAATGCTACGAATAATTTGTTCTAAATGATAAACCAAAGTCTTAAGATATTCCACCTTATCTAAGATACGAATAATATCCTCATCTGAATTTACAATATCGTCTAATTCATTTTTTAATGGACGATTAAGTAAATAAGGTTCCCAACCTAAATCATCTAGTTCCTGCTTAGATAGCTCACCACGATAATAAGATGCTTTTGTTCTACGAAGTTTAATGTAATCAGTATCAGCTTTTCTAAGCTGTAATTTCAAAGTAGAAAGAATATTAATATATTTTGCATGAAGTTCTGGAACTCTAGCTGCAGCACGACCTAAATTGGTTTGATCAACCTTAGAGTCTTCTTCCCACATATTTTGCAAATCTTCTAGTTTCATTATTCACTCCTTGAATATCATACAAGGAATATAAAACATTTTAAATGATTTGTCAAGTTATAAAGTTTCAATTGTGAAATGACGATACTTAAATACTGCTTGTGCAGTAAAGTATCCTGGGTCACCTGTGGTGATATCAAACTCTACACCAGATAAAGAAGTGGGGAAACATTCAACAAAGTTTAGTCTAACAATAGGATTTCTATTACCATCAAGAACCATAAGAACAGCATCACTGAAATCCAAAGCATCTGTAGTTCTTAATGCGGGTGTGCCATCGGCATATGTTACTACACTATTATCAGGATTTCTAAATGCTTGTGATCTTTGTCTATCACGGAATTGACTATGGTTTTCTGGGAATCCTAAACCTATGATCCAATTGTACAATTCAATGTAATTGGACATATCTTTTTGAATCATGAATTTTATGATTAAATCACCGAAAGTAATTTTTTCGCCTGGTTTACTAATATCCAAGAAGGGAGTTGGTTGTGTAGCAAACCCTAAATCTAAAGAAGGTAGATTTGCTGCCTGACAAAAATAAGTAACCTTAGGTAAACTTTGAATTATGAATCTGAAACCATTAGGTCTAAGATAATCTAATTCTTCGGGTTGCTTACTTTCCCATTGTGCTTCTTGGACTGTAATTTTTGATTGAGTAGGCATAATCTTATTGGTTAAAGTATATATTACTATTTATAATTTAATATTTAAGTTCGTAGTTCAACCAACCCTGTTTAGAAGTAATATCATCAATTGCAGATTTACTACCAATTATATTTAACATCGCTTTACCTGAACTCAGAAAACTAAACTTAAGGTCACCTCTCTCCCAGCTTTTGATATCAAGATTAACTTGCCAGAAATCTTTACCTGCTAAAATAGTTTTCATCTGTTCCATACTTTTCTTATCCTTATTGAGATTATCAGCAATTGTTCTGTTGAAATATCCAGATACAGATTTTGGTAAGTTGTTTATCACTAAGGAATCATTGGTTTTTTCTTTTATTTTTTCAATAACTTTAAGTGTTTCATCGCCTATATTATCCCCTCTTATCTGATCATACACAATAGTAGGTGTAATAATAGTTGAATTATCTATTTCCAACACCTCGCGCACACCAAAGTTATAAATGAAGTCTTTTGATTTTTTATATTCGATATTATTTGCGGCCGCAAAATCACACATACTTTTGAAATAACTTTTCTGTAAACCTTTTCTTTTTTTGATGCCTGTTTCAAACACGTTAGTAAAAAAAGATGCTTTAGCACCACCGCCATACTTAGAACTTAGTGCATAGAAAGTACCATCCTTCATTTCAATAAATGAGTCAACACCTGAAAATGCAGGGTCAGTAGGCATATGAAATGCAACAGGTTGGCCTTTAAACGGATTATTAGCAAAAATACCATCTGGGCCCTTCATAAATGACCAACCGATTAAAACCTCACCAACATATACACCTAACTTATTTTGAATTGCTGCTGGTAGATCTAATGCCCAGTTTATTTTACCATTATCAAACAAAGATTTAAAAGCATCTACATACGTTTCACCTAAAATTCTTTCATTTTCACACCCATTTAGAATAGATTCTTCAATCTTTCGGTAGTCAGTGAAAGTCGTAACCTGAATTTCATTGTCTACATAATTAAATTTTCCTGGCCGGCCACTGCCAGAGAAAGCACGAGCATCAAATTGAATACCACCAGCAACACCTTTTTGGAGTGGTTTTGTCATTACCGCAAATCCTCGAAACTCTGCTATACCGCTGCTTGATTTACTAGATGATCTGACTGTACCATTGAACATCGCAGCAATTTTTTCCGTGGTCGCAACTCGCTCACTTTTGTCCACATAGACGATCAATGTTTTTCTACTTCTAGGGTCTTGTTTGATTGGAGAATAACCAGCTGCCTCCAAGGTTTTTTTTAAATCTTCTATAGAATACACATCCATCGCCATTTTACTTTTTCCCATATTACCTCCTTAGGCTCACCACTATTTATTCAATATAGCAAAAAATGGAGGGAACAACAAGTGCTCCCCCCATTTAATGTTTTTAATGTAAAACAGATCTTACATTAAGTTTGTTACTGCCATTAAGCGGTAGTAGTGGTTACGATCAGCAGTGAATGTATCACCGTCTGTAGCGCCACCAGCTTGTGTAACGAATGGGTTTGCGATCATGCCGTAGCGTGTCTTGAACCCAATCTTTGGCTGGAACGTGGTTGGATCAATTGCACGAACCATTTGTAGAGGAACGTAAGGGCAGTAGAAAATACCTGCGTCATAAGCATTAGCACCTTTGTAACCTACTAGTAGGAACTGTGATGCTGCGTTTGTGTTGGCTGAGTATGGGTCTACGAAGACTTTGAAACGGCCATTCAATACGCCTGCGAATGTGTTACCTGTGTCGTCCATTGAAAGTGAATCGTTGCCTGAAAGGGCTGGTGTGTAGTCTAGCTTGCCTGCCATTGCTAGAGCTGCTGCAACGTCTGATGAGCAGACGATGAAGTTACCACGACCACGACGAGTCTCTTGTGCGATTACGTTAGCATCACGCTCGATCTGGAACATTAAGCCCTTGAAGCGCTCAACTGACCAACGGCCATTTGAATCAACATCAAGATCGAATGTACCAGGTGTTGCTGTTGATGCTGCGCCTGGCTTAGCAACCTTGTAAATTGTACGAATAACTTCACGGTTGATCTCAGCTAAGATCTCTTGTGAAAGAATATTTGACAACTCACTCTCAGCATCAAGACCATGAATTGCCTTCAAGTCTTGTGCTAATTCAACTGTGTACTCGGCCTTTAATGCACGTGTCTTGGCTGTAAC
>Ga0222714_10002687_pt1 | contig 18606 bp, 12 predicted proteins | sample C33_3DmetaG_FD_165048 | JGI IMG/M metagenome (GOLD analysis project Ga0222714, IMG submission 165048) | Estuarine water microbial communities from San Francisco Bay, California, United States - C33_3D | ecosystem: Environmental > Aquatic > Marine > Unclassified | place: USA: California...
GTGCTCTTGGAACTGCGTGCGCGCCCACGCCACGCATTCGTCATAGGTTGAGCAAGAGCTCTTGAGCAACACTTGCGCCACTTTTTCGACGTTTTCACGCATGGACGCGTCTGGGTTGGCGAGCGCTGCGGACGCGTACTCTTCAGGCTTTGACAAGTACGCGTTGGCTTCAGCCGGGGCTTTTTCATAGCACCCTTCGAATTCGCTGCGCGCCCACGTCAAGCAGTGATCGATGTTGTGCGGAAAAGAGTGCAAGGTGCACATCGGAGCCGACTTTTCTGGCGGATCGCGCGACGCGCCGTAGTGCTCCGTCATGTTTGGAATGACCATCTGCGTGTTGCACTTGGTGCCGAGCGTACCACTTTCAAGCAAAGGCTTTTGGAAGTACACGCATCGGCTGTCGACGTACAATCGTGCGTTGACGTTATCGAGCGCGTTAACGACAACATCCAAACCTTCCCAAAAGGCGTCGTCGAAAACATCCTCCGTGTCTGGGCTCACGCGATTTTCGAGCGCGTTCACTTGCAAATTTGGGTTGATCATCTTCGCCGCCGCAGACGCGCATACGCTCTTACCTTGCCCAATGTTCCAATCGCGGAATAAAAATTGTCGAGACAAGTTGGACTTTTCAATCGTGTCGTCATCCGTCACCGTGACGCGCCCCGACTCGCCGCACGCCAAGCCCATGCACGCGAAATTCTTCAAGAACTCGCACCCGAGCGCACCCGCGCCAACCAAGAAGGTTTTCTGCGCCTTGATCGTCTCTTGCATACCTTTACCGAAGCACATCACTTGACCGTCATAGCGATCGCCCGCTGGCGCGAGATCAGCCTCCGTCAACGTTTCCGGCAAGCTTTCGACCGAGTCAAAGTAAAACCATTGAAACAACGGGTGAAACTTCCCGGTGCACGCCTTGACGACTTCTTGGCCGACAATACCGCCAAACATGGCTGCCATGGGAGAAATGTAGCCCCGAGCAACCTTGGCGAAGACTTTCAACAAGTCTTTGTCGACAGACTCAACCGAATTGCGCGTCGCGTTCAACGCCTCTGCTTCGGCGACAAACTTGTCGGCGTCGGCGTCGGAACCCGGGATTGGCGGTGCGCCGTACTTTTCCACGAACGCGTCGAGTGCGCCAAACGCCAAGTGCAATTGCGGCGATCGTTCCATTTTGGCAAAGTCACTCAACAAAAAGTCACCCGGTTCGTCGATGGCTTGGCTCAAAGACTTGAAGGCGAGCGTCTTGGTTTCCTTGACTTGCGTGGCGATACCGCCGCCGACGTAGGGCGAAAAGTTCGTCGTATCCAAATCCAACTCAAACGAATGCTTCTTCACATTCTTGACAACCGCGGTGACGCCGTTGAGCTCGGTCATACCGCGCACTTCCGAAAACGTCACGCGTTGACCATCTTGCAACTCGACGCGTTCGTCTTCGATGCACGTCACCAACGCCGGAGAGTCGCACGACACGCTCGCCATAATACACGATAACGCTTCCTCCCCATCCGTGTCGTACACCGTAAACGCATCACCAAAATCACAAAACACGCTCCCAAACACCCCGCGCGTGTCCGCCTTGATGAACGCGATAGGTTTCCCGCTCGCGCGACACGCCTCGTTCACGCGTCGCGCCTCGCGTTCAGACGTCTCCGTACACACCACGACATCATGCCTCGAAATCACGCTCGCATCCACAACCCCAACGTGCGCGCACACATCCACCGCAGGATTCAACTCTTGCAACTTCCCAACGCACGCCTCGCTCCGAGTCTTCCCCGCCGCAACGTCCCGCTCGCTCACGTAAAACTGCGCCGCGAGATCATCCGTCGCGCATCGTCCATCATCCGCAATCGTCACCCCACGAACACCGGCTAAAATCACATTCTTCGCAATCTCGCACCCCAACCCTTTGGCGTGTACGATCAACACGCGTGAATTTTGTAATTTACGCATAGATTCTCGTCCATACACCGCCAGTTGTCTCGAGTGCAAGTCTTCATCAATCGTCATCGAATCATCGTCATCCATCATGGGTGTCGTCCCATCGTCGTCGTCGTCGTCGTCGTCGTCGCGCATCGTCGTCGTCGTCGTCGTCGCCACTGAGTGTTTCGCGCGTTTCGCCTCGCTCTCGGGCATCAATGACTACGACTCAATCACGCCCGTCGCCACCACACGCGCGCGCGAGTGTGACGCGCGCACAAGTCGTTTTGTTTAAACCCACCACGACGAGCTTTAGTGCATTTGAGTGTTCGCAGGTGGAATGACAAAAACGGCGTACGGGTGACTCAATGACTACTCAATGACGAGAGATTACTACGACGACGACGACGAGGAGGCGTATACGGACGATGATGACGCCATGCGTAAGGCGCGTTTACACGCCTTGACGACATCGTGCGTGAGTTCTGGGCTCACGTCCACCCCGCACACTTCGCACGTGACGCGCCACACCAAGGTCCAATCGGCGTTGAGCGCCAAGCCGCGCGCGCATCCGCGGGCGAGGGGGGCGAACCACCGGGAGGCGCAGGATTTATGCGCGAGGGCGACGTCGCCTCGACAGGCGCAACCTAAAGTGATGAGGGTGTGTGCGTCGAGAGCGGTGTGTGGGGATGCGCACGCGTGGTCGTGGGCGTCGAGGCAGATGCGGCAGACGGCGCCGGCGCCGGCGGCGTCGTCGGCGGTCGGTACGCGCGCGCGGGCGTCGCGCGCGTCGCGCGCGTCCTCCACCGCGCGCGGCGCGTTCGACAACACCGATGTGGGTGACGGCACGCGCATACGCATCGCATCCAACTCCGTCGTTCGCGGCGTCGTCGACGACGTGGTCGAATCCATCGTCGACGTCGCGTCCGACGCGCGCCGCCCGCGCCCGCGCCCGCCTCGCGCGTCCTCCTCTTTCATCTCGCCACCACGCACCGCCGCGCCGTGTGCGCCGCGCACGTCGCCCTCGCGCGCATCACGCGACGCACCGCGACGCACCGTCATCGCTCGACCGAACGCGCGCGACAACGACCGCGCCCCGGGTCCCGACGTCTCCCGCGCAATCGATCGATTCGATCGAACGATGCGAACAATCAACCAACCGTCACCGCGACCGCGCCGCTCGCTTCACGCACGCACGCACGCGCGCGCAGAAAACGTACGTCTTACACGCTATCGACGAACGTCACGTCACCCCACCACGCGTCGCGCTCTCGCACACGCCCAACCTTCGTCATCATCATCATGATTGCGGCCAAATGGAATACGAACAGTCGCGACGTCGCGCGAACACATCACCATCACCATCACCATCACCATCACAATCGACGCGCCACTCGCGGACGACGATGGCGACGACGTCCATCGCGATCGCGTTCGACATCCCCGCCGTGCGCGACGTCGTCGTCATCGCGCGACAGGCGTTGTCGTCCAACACCGCAACCTTGAACGTCGTCGTCGACACAGACGACAATGTCGACGACGCTGCGGTGGCGGCGTTCGTGGTGGATGTCCTGCGCATCGCACGCGTGTCGACGTTACGGGAGAGCGAGTGCGCGCACGCGACGCATGGGGGGATGTTGGAGATGCTTCGTGCGAGCGATGGGTGGACGGGGAATCAAGTCGGGGTGACGACGACGACGACGACGACGACGACGACGACGACGACGATGGGTCCGGGGGCGACGGAGGCGCACGAGACGGCGGCGCACGCGGCGGCGCATCGCGCGTTGCGAGACGCGCTCGACGCGATCAATGATGACGACGACGACGCGAAGGTGCGTGGGGTGAAAGTGCGGGCGTTGGAGCGCGCGATGGTGGTGTTGGAGGCGGCGACGGAGGCGGCGGTGGGTTCGGGGCGCGCGCGACGGGACGGCGAGTCGCGAGCGTCGGCGTCAGTCGTCGTCGAGGACGAGGACGCGGAAGGGATGTTTGCTTGGGTTCGCGCGCGCGGTGGGTGGTGTGCGTTGACCGCGAGCAGTGCGTCGTCTCCCGAGGGTGGGTTGCGCGGCGCGAGCGCGACGCAGGATGCGCGCGCGGGCGAGGCGTTAGCCGTCGTGCCTTGGGACGCGCTCGTCGGCGTCGAGCAAACCATCGTGGCGGGTTCGTCGCATTCGGCGTTGTGTGCGACGTTGAATCAGTTGCGCGGGTTAGGAGATCAAGTGGTCATGGTGATTTGGCTCGCGGCGACGATGGGGGATGCGGCGTCGCCCTGGGCTCGGGCGTTGGCGTCGTTGCCGAGGACGCCGTCGACATCTTTAGCGTGGAATTTGACCGAGATTGGCGGGTTTTTATCACCCGAGCGCGCGGTTTCGGTGGGGATGTATCAGGAATCTGTGCGCACGCAATACGATGCGTTGTTTCCGGCGCTGTGTCATCAAGTGCCTGACGCGTTTCCGCTCGCGATTTTTGGCGACTACTCGCGGTTTCTTTTGGCGTACGACATTTGGACGTCGTACGCGATGAAGGTGCAAGATCCCGAAACCGATACGCTCGCTGAAGTGATTGTTCCGGGGGTGTACCTTTGTAATCACGCGCTCAACGCGCATTCGGTGCGGTACACGCGTCTTGAACAAGGTACAAAGGCGTTTCGTTTGGAACTCGCGCGAGGCGTATCGCGAGGAGAACCGGTGACGATTTCCTATGGACGATTATCCAATGATGATTTGATGAAGTTTTATGGATTTTCCCTGCGCGCGAACCCATACGATTGTTTGTACTTGACGCCATGCGTGGTGCCGGAGACAGCGTTAGGGCTGTTGAAGAGCATTTCGGGCATGTGCGATTACGATTTAACCAACCTGCCGGTTGGTTTTCAACGCGACGCGCCGCTGGACCGCGCACTCGCGCAGCTTCGAATCGTGCATGCACCGGAGAACGTCATGAATAGGCGACTGCAAAATCCAGAATATCATCCATTTGTTGTGACTGACGTAGACTGCGAAGTCAGCATGCTTCAAGAGGTGGCGAGTGTTGTGCGCGGAAAGCTCGAGGATGCGCGAATGCGCTTGATGGCTCTCGCCAGCCACGCCGGCTCCAATCAAGCCTTGAGCGCCATAGAGAACGCGACGAATGGTCAAGTTTACATTGCACAAGAGACGTTGAACAAGTTGGAGTTGTTGATTGCAGACTATAGCAGCCGTAAACGACGATCAAGATGAACCGGAGCGCGCGCGATGAAACACAACGATGAAATGCGTGAAAAACAATTTGTAACAATACTACAATTCTCTAGCCAAGGTAGCGGCAGCGGCGGCAGCGGCGGCGGCGGCGGCGGCTTTCTTCTTAAAATCTTTAAAAGTCTTACGCAGCACGCTCGTGAAGCGATCAACGTCCGCGCGCGTGACGCCGAGCGCGGCGGCGGCGGTAAAGTACGTCTCTGGGTACCGCGAGTGCGACGCGCCAAAGCCTTCAAACTCAATTCCACCGACAGTTTTCGTCTCTCCGGGCGCGACGACGCGCGTGCCTGACACGCAGCGCGAGAATAACATCGAACCAAACATCGTAGACTGCACGCCGAGCGCTTTCGCACACGAAAGCGTCATCGCCATTGAAATTGGATTTCCAGGCGTACTGAGGACGCGTTCGCCCTCCTCTTCGGCGACTTTCGCCAATTCGCTCGCCATGTACGCGTACACGTCTTCACGTTCGTCTAATAACCTCACCCAGGTTTCTTCACCCATCGATAGCAACGTGATGAATAAATCAATCGATGCCGACGCGGACGCACGGCCTGGATAGGACGTGGACACGGCGCGCACTAAATCTTCTCTACGCTTGCCGCAACACACGATGGCGCCGCCGACGGGAACTAGAAAGTTCTTATCCGTCGACTGCACTACGGCATCTACTCTGCCAACCGTCCACGCTTTGCTAATCTTCTTACATATCACTCGGCTTTGCACGCCATACGCGTTATTAATCACGTGCCCTGTGTTTGTTTTCTCGCACAATTTGGCCACGGCTTCGACGTCGTCGCTTGCGCGAGGCGCAAAACAGCTCGTTGATGTCACAACACACACCAGTCGCTCACCTAACCGTGCTATTTCCCGTTCAATTGCTTCGACATCTGTGATGAGCTCGTCGCCGCACAAGCGCGGTTCGATGACAACGATATTCAATCCAGCGCACGTCGCCGCCTTGACGCACGTCTTTTGGTCCAACCGGCACCATATCACCGAATCTCTCTCACGTGCGTTCGCCCAAGACGCACGCATGGACATGAGCACCATCGTCAATGTCATTCCTGTCGCCATAGGAAGCACGCACACGTCGCGACCGATGTCAGCCATGCCAGAGATGCGCATGGCGTCGCGCGCCATAATCGCCGCGGCGCGCGCCAAGAGCGAGCTCCCACACGCCTTGGGCTGTTCCGCCATGACATCTCCCGAACGCCCTATGCCATGCGCGAGGTGAAACACTCTTTGTGCAACTATGGGGGAATAGATCCGTCCTTCGCGTTCGCCCACGCCAACGTTATCAATAAAATTGTTCGAATCCATGACGCTCAGCTCGTGCATGAGCATGGTAATCGCGCTTTCGGGTAACCCTTTCGCGGGCATTTTACGATTACTCACGATGCGCGTGAGGATTTTCGTGTGCGCATTGAGTGACTCCGCACCCTGGGTCACGTAGCGTCCGCTCACGAGCGTCGAGAGCGATGCTACGAGGTCATCATTCATCGTCAACACACGTGGTTTCGCGCGCCTCACTCTGACGCGCGCGGGGTCGTCGGTTTCGCTTTTCGTGCGAGCGCGAGCGAAACGAGCGTGGTAAACGACGACGAGTAAACACACGGACAACGTTTGGCATTCGCGAGGCGACGCACAGTCCATCGCGACGACGGTGTTCGATTCACTTCCATCCATTCATGAGACAAATCTTCGTGAAAGCGCATCCGAATGCACGTCGTGCGCGTGCGATTGAAGTCACGCACGATGCGTGCGAGAGTGACGTCATTCGCCGTGCGTTGATGTGCGACGGAGACGTGTCTCAGTACGCGTTGATGCGCGCGGCGAATGGTTCGTGGGCGACGACGAGCGGGCGGGCGGAGGCGGCGGCGCGGCTCGAGGACGGCGCGACGTACGCTGTGACCCGCGTCGGCGATCATGGGTTTGGCGATCGTCGTGTTGGCTTGTTTGGTGGAGGTGGCGATGGTGGTGCGACCGGTGCCGAATCGCGGTCGGCGTATTTGGAGATGTACGCGTGGAACGGCGGCACTACGTTTAGTCGAAAGAAGGAGTCGCTCGGAGGATTCGTGCGGTATTCAGCGCAAAGCACCGTGCGTGATCGGGATGAAGCCGAAGAAGATTTGGCGCGGTGGTTTACGTGCGCACTGACGGAAGAACCGCTAGAGAGTGGGGAGAACGCCGTAGTTATCGACCGCACAGGGGCGTTGTATAACAAAGAGCCAGTGTTGAAGGCATTGCGGGACAAGGCTGTAGATGGCGTCGCGCTTCCAAAACGTATCGAGCACATCACTGGCATGAAGGCATTGGTGACTTGTAAGTTCACAAAACGCAGAAGCGGCGCAGTGGCAAACGCGTCGGTTGACGGCAAAAGCGCCGATGCGTCGGTGAACGCGCGCGACTTTCGATGCGGCAACGCAAAAGCCATCTTTGCATGTCCAATCACGGATTTGGACTTTAATGGCAAGACAAAATTCGTCGTAATGCGACCGAGCGGTGTTGTTGTCGCTGACAAAGCCTTGCGTGAAGCTCGAGATGCGGTAGAAGAGATTAATGATGGCTTGAAACTCGCCGACGCGCCACCGCCGATTCCCGTCAACCCGCGCGGCGAAGAGCTCGAACTCTTAAAATCTATCCTCGAAGAAGAAGCCGCGAAGAAGGAATCCAAAAAGAAAAAGAAGGACAAGAAATCCTCCAACGGCGGCGATGCCGACGCCGTGGGCTATGCGGGTGATGACGCCGCCACCAAACGTAAAGCCGCGTCCACCGACAAGGAACCATCCAAAAAGTTCAAAGCCGTCGCTCCCGCGGGTGCGGACGCCGCGGTCTACGCCTCCCTCTTCACGTCCTCTCGCCCAGAAGACGACCGAGACCAAGATTTCTTGAGCAGAAACGCCCGTAAGGCGTGGTAGTTTGCAGCATTGTCATGTAGATGTTTGTGTACGTGCGCGAGAAAATTTGCGCTTTTTCACTTTGTGACGTTTGTCACTTTGTGACGTCACGCCGCCATGATTTATCCACGCACACGAACCGCGTCGTGTCCTGACTTCAGCGCGCACGCCACGCGCCGAACGCAAAGCAGTACACCGTACACGTACGCGTCGGAATCATGTCTTCGACTCGCACGCCGCAGTCCACGGTTGACATCGGCGCGACAAACATGAAGCGCGTGTCGAGCACGTCCTCGATTGGCAGGGATCGCCACGCGTTGGATGTCGTCGTTGACGATGTCACGTACATTGTCACCAAGGCGAAAACCAAGAATGAGAAGATTGCGCTGTTGAAGAATGTGTCGTGCGCGTTCGTGCACGGCAAGGTGCACGCGCTCATGGGGGCGTCAGGGGCGGGGAAGACGACGTTGTTGGATGTGATGACGACTCGAGTGACGGCTGGAGAGGTGCTCGGGAACGGGGTGCGATTTGGTGGGATGCCCGCGACTAAGGCGTTGTTTAAGACGTGTGCGGCATATGTGGAGCAGTTTGATACGTTGCTGCCAATGTTGACGGTGCAAGAGACGTTGAATTATTGGGCGGAGCTTCGCGCGAGAACGGCGGAGGAAACGACAGAAATCCTCGCCCGCGTGCCTCAAATCATTAATGACTTGGATTTGACCACGTGCAAGGACGTCATCGTCGGCGACGCGCTCAATCGAGGGATTTCTGGTGGTCAAGCTAAGCGTACAAACGTGGCGTTGGCGTTGGTGACGGACCCGGATGTTTTGTTTTTGGACGAACCCACGAGCGGTTTGGATAGCGCGACGTCTTTGGGCATCGTGCAAATGTTGAAGAACTTGGCCGATTCCGGAGTGACTGTGATCGCCACCATTCACTCTCCGACGTCCGAAGCGTTCCGTTTGTTCGATTCGCTCGTGATGCTGAAGAGCGGGCAGGTTGCGTTCGCCGGGCCTTTGAACACCGCGGTGCCGTACTTGAAGAGTTTGAGCTTCACTTACGACGATTCCTTTAACATGGCTGATTTTTTAATCGCCACTATGGCGACGGAAGACATCGATTTTGTCCAGACGTTTAAGAACGACGCAGCGGGTCAAAGAAACGCAGAAAATATCAAAAGTGTCATGTCGACGAAGGCGCTGCCGCCGCCGCCGCAACCAAAGGTGACACGAGGCGCCTTGTCAAAAATTAAGACGCTCTTGAAGTATCGCACGCGATACAACTACTCCAACCCGGATTTCGTCGCCGCGCGTTCGGCGGGTAACTTCCTCTTTGGCTTTGTCATGATGTCTTTGTTTTGGAAGATCGGCAAGCCCACTGGTGAGGCGCAAGACCAGTCCACACAATTGAACGTCGCATCGCTTTTGTCCATGTTGAACATTCTTCCTTCGTTCCAAGCGTCCGGGTACATGCCAAGCGTTGTCTTAGAGCGCGCGATGTTCTACCGCGAGCTCGACGATGGTGTATATCCGCTTGTGTCGTATATTGCATATAAAATCATCGAAGAAGGCATCTTGGCTATTCCTGTGTCGTTAATTGCGCAGATGATGCTCTTCTTAGGTTGCGGCATTCAAGGATCGTTCTTTTACTTTTGGATAATCAACTACGGCGTGATGTCGTGCGGCATTGCTTTGGCGTACGTTTGCGCCGCGGCGGCGTCTACTATGGATGAAGCCAATACACTCCTTCCGGTGTATAACGTCGTGCAACTATTGTTTTCGGGCATTATTATTCGCGTCGAATCCATGCCAAAGGGATGGGCGTGGTATCGTCACACGTTGTTCGTGCGTTACGGTTGGATGGCGCAAATGCGAAACCATTTCAAGGATGCGCCAGCAGTGTTCTTTAATGACGCTGGCGAAGCTGTTGATGTTGGTGACTTTTACGGCGTTTCCAACACGCTCACAGAGAACATCTTGGCTGTCTTTGGTCTGTGGTTGTTTTGGATCGGAGTCGCCTACATTACGATGAAGTATGTACGACATCAAAAGCGCTAGGCGTGTTTGTGTTTGTACTCGACGTTTGCTTCTCTTAGATGATTTAGTGCTATTTTTTCATTGATTCTACTATCGATATAATCGTGGCGTCTAGTCGTCGTCGTCATCGTCGCCACCCTTGCCTTTGTTGAGGAATGGAATGCGCGACATAAATCCGCCACCCTTCTTCTTGCCGTCGTCGCCAGCGTCTTCGGTGACTTTTTTACGACGCATTGAGAACAATCCAGTCTTGCGTTCAGCAGCCTTGTCCAAAAGAAGCTTCAAGTATGCTGCGTCGTGTTTAGCGTGCTGACGGCACGCGATGCGCACGTCATCCGTCGAACGCAACGTGATGTGATGCTTGTCGGAGTCTTCGTACTTGATGGAGTACGACTCGATGAACACTTTCCCGACGGCGATGACGAGTTCTTCAAACGAAACATCGGGATCGAGTTCCATGAAACGAATATCTTCGTCCAGGAAGAGCTTGACTTGAATTTTTTCCGTCTCGTCGACTTCGGGTGGCTCGAACGTTTTCAAGCGATCGATTTCATCCATCATTTCTTGAATGTCTTCATTCAAGCGCTGAATTTCTTCTTCGGCGCGCACGCGCAATTCTTCCTTGGCACTCACCGCCTGCTGTAAGCTTTGGCGGAGCTTTTGTTCGGCTTCGAGCTGCTTAATCAAGTGTTCGCGTTGTTTTCGCTCGTTGTCGAAATCACTGAGAATGTGTAATCGAGATTTGCGTTCGGCGTCGAGTTGCTTTTGCAACGCCGTTTTCTCGCGTGTCTCGCTACTCAACAAATCACGCGCATTCTTCGACTCTTTCTCTGCGACGCGAATCTTTTCATGCGCGGTGAACTGAATTTGACGCTCATTGTCTAACAACGCGCGCGTTTCCGCGTGCGCCCGACGCTCTTCGGCGAGCTCTGAACGCGTCTCTTCGATTTGCTGCAGACGCTGTTCGAGCTGCGTTAACAAATCTTGCCGCGAGTGCGTAAATTGCGTCTGCAAATTGGTCTGCAAACCGCGCGTTTGCTCAAGTTGTCGCAGCAATGAACGACGCTCTTCTTCGCCCTGCACGATTCTAGATTCTTGTTCCGACCGACTCGCTTCGGACTGACGAAGTAACCGCTGAAGTTCTTCGACGTCGCCGCGCGTGCGCAAAAATTGCTCGTGCACGCCTTCGCGATTATCTGCTTCACCTTCGAGCATATCGCGCAACGCCATGCGTTGAGACTCGCTATCATTCAGTTGATTTTGCAAGTCTTCGCGCTCGCGCTCTTCGGCGTCAAGTAATTCTTGCAAGCTCGCGGCTCGGCGCTCCTCCACATCCAACTCGTGTTCGGCGTCCACGCGCGCGCGACGTTCACGCTCCAAGTCACGCTCATAGTCAAGCTCGACGCCCATCTTGGTATATTTCACATCGCGAGTGGGTAGAATGGCCCACTCTCGCACGCAATCTTCGATCCAAGCATGATTGACGATGGCTACTCGTCCACTCGTGAGCGCTCGCGCGTACGTCTCTGAACCGGCGCGATAACACACCAAGTGCGTCGTGCGATCATCCACGCTCGTTGCAAACGTCCCACCGCTAGCCTCAATCAACTCAATGATATCCGCTTTTTCTTGCGCCGCATACCCATCCACAGCGATGAACAGCGCGTCGAATCCACGCACGCCGTTGGCGCTCGTCAACGGCGCGTACAACGCCTTCTCCCCGGCGTCCACCACTCTTCGCTGCGCCACGCAATCTTCAATCCACGCATACGACACCACAATCTTACCATCTTCAACCGCACTCAAATAATCATCCCCACGCTTAAACGGCGTCACCACATGCGTGCACGTCGCGTCGTACGCATCCGTCACCCGCGCGCCCAACGCCCGTAGCTCGCGCGCAATCTCCTCCGCATCCTCCCTCGCGTATTCACACACCGCGATCCGTGCGCGCGCGAAATACGACGTAAACGCATCATCATCGTCGTTCACATCCCGCGGTCCGCGCCGAATTCCCCGCGCACCGCGCACAGAAGCACCGAATGCATCGGCGGTAGAATTCCCACTCAAACGTTGCGCCGTGCCTGCGGTGAACTCAACGTCATCCACGTCGGACACCGCTGCTCTCGCATCCCCACTGTCGCGCTCGCGCCAAGAACCATCATCATCGCGCTCGCTGTCGCTCTCGGTGAACGACGGCGGCGGCGGAAACGCGTAGTCGCTCGACATCGTCCGTCGCGTCGCGCTGTGCCGATGCGCCCGCGGCTCGTTTCCGTACCCCTTGTGTGTACACAGCACTCATTATGTGTACAATACGTGTCGAGTGTCCGAGAATTGAATTTATCTGTGACGCCGCCAATGTATCTTTCGGCAGCGCTAACGGTGCGCGCGCGCGCGACACTGCGCGACGCCATGGCGCGCGCGTCGACGTCGACGTCGCAAGATGTCACCGTGAGCATCATCGTGCCCACGTATAACGAGCGACAGAACATCGGTACGCTGTACGTGCTCATACGCGACGCCGAGCGCGCGTGCAACGCGCGAGGCATGGAGGAGCGCTGGGAAATCATCGTCGTGGATGATAACTCCCCCGATGGCACGAGCGAGGTGGTGAGAGCGCTACAAAAGGCGTACGACGATGAGGATTTAGTGCTTCGCGCGCGTGCGGGGAAATTGGGATTGGGTACGGCGTATGCGCATGGGTTAGCGGTGGCGCGCGGGACGGAGGCGATCATCATGGATGCGGATTTGAGTCACGACCCAAAGTTTATCGGGGAGTTTTTACGACTTCGCCGCGAGCATGGGTACGATGTGGTGTCAGGGACGAGATATGCCCCAGGTGGGGGCGTCGTGGGGTGGGATACGCGACGAAAGTTGACGAGTCGAGGAGCGAACTACTTGGCCAAGGTGCTCTTGGCGCCGGGCGCGAGCGACTTGACGGGGAGCTTTCGATTGTACACGAAACCCGTGCTCGAAGAGCTCGTGCGTGCGGTGAAATCAAAAGGGTATGTGTTTCAAATGGAAATCATCGTTCGCGCGAAAGCCATGGGATTTTCTGTTGGAGAAGTTCCCATATCCTTCGTTGACCGCGTGTACGGCGAGTCAAAACTCGGCGCCGCGGAAATCGTCGCCTATCTGAAAGGCTTGATTCGGCTGTTCTTCACGGTGTAACCTAGAGCGTTGTAATATATATGTGTGTGTGTATTTAACCAAGCGCGTTATCGTCACATACCACCGAGATTGTCTGCGCACCCTAGTGCGCGTCGCGTCGGATATCGTAGCTCGCGGCTCGAGCTGTTCGTAGAACACCCACCCAACACCATGCGCGCGAGCATCTTCACTCATTGTCGCGCGCCATGCCGCCCAGGCCCGCGCCCGATGGCGTCGTGAGTGACACGAAACCAACAACGTCGTCATCCGCGCCCACGGCGGCGTCTAAACGCGCGTCGCCGCGCGAAAACTTGGCGGAACTTCGCGCCACATACGGCGATGCGCTGTTGAAGTTTATCGCGTCGGTGATGTTTGGGTTGAAGGGCGCGATGTTGGGCGTGATTGGGACGTCAGCGCTGCCGTACGCGCAGAATTATTTAAAGCTCAGCGCCAAGGAGCTACAGCGGTACGGTATCGTGGCGGCATTTCCGTGGACGGTCAAGCCAATCATCGGGATGACGAGCGACTTGTTTCCAATTGGTGGGTATCATAAAAGGTATTACATCGCCCTGACGTCGATTATCGGCTCGGCGGCGATCATAATGTTAGCGATGACGGATTTCAAACCGGGTATGGGACCGATGTATGTGCTTGGGCTGTTGGCGGTGAACGCGCAGGTGGCGACGGCGGATTTGTTGACGGAGGGCAAGTACACGGAACGCATGCGACAAAATCCATCGAAATCGAGTGACATGGTGAGCTTCGTGTGGATGTGTATCACTCTCGGTGGGGTATTTGCGACTGTCGTGAGCTTTTTCTCGATTAGAAGCAAAAACTACAATTCATTGCTGTGGATCGCCGTGCCGTTGAGTGCGCAAGCGGTGTTCACGTCGCTGGCGGGATGGTTACCGGAGGAAAAGGTGGGCGAACCAGACGCTGAGAGCGCGACGAAACGTGCACAGGGTAAAGAGTTGTGGCGTAAAAATTTTGCTGTGTTTGCGATGTCGATTTTCATGGCCATCATGTGCTTGTTGCTCGCCGTGGTGCAGTTTCTACAGCTATCCAACTCGTACGTCGACTTGGCGGTGACCTTGGGTGTCACGTTCGTGCTCAGCGTATCCATGTACGTATGTTTGCCTAGACCTATAGCAAACGTGACATTCTTTCTGTTCCTCACGAGCGTACTGAGCGTGTCGTTCGGATCGGCGATGAGCTACTGGTTCACCGTCGATGAAAAATGTCTCCCAGATGGGCCACACTTTGACTACTTGTTCTATTCTGTGTACACGTCAATCATCGCTCGCGTGTGCGGCGCAATCGGTATCTATTTGTTCCAAGTATTTTTCTCTAACGCCAACGTTCGATTTGCGTTTTGGATGTCTGCAATATTGAGTTCTGTAGCGAGCATAGGCGACTACATCATCGTCCATCGCTGGAACAAGCAGTGGGGCATTTCAGATAAGGCGTTCTATTTAGTCGGCGATACGATTCTTGAACCGATTGTCGGCATGATGGCGTCGATGCCGAGCGTGGTACTTATGTCAAAAATGTGCCCAGAGAACATGGAGGCGACAATGTTCGCCATTCTCGCGAGCTTTTCAAATCTAGGCGGTTCCTTGTCGAGCGCGCTCGGCGTCTTCGCCATGGACTTGGCTGGGATCAAAACCGATTTGAAGTCGTCCGAAGGAGGGTCGTGCGACTTTTCTGGACTTCCAAACTTGATCTTCTATTGCGGTATCTTGTTCCCACTGATTTCCATCCCGCTCACGTTCGTGTTCGTGCCAAACATCAACATGCAAGACGTGGTGAATTTAGACACGGGCAAACGCGAGCGCAAGACAAACGACGACAAGGAAAGCGAACCGCTTCTCGCCGCGAACAAGTAACCGACTAGCATAGCATATATCAGCATCTTTCAATACAATAGTGTGACATAGAAGAGATTCAGCGCGCATCAGCATATCAGCATTCCCGTAATAGAAGAAAACAACACAACACAGACGCACTCCGCCAGCTTGAACACCCGGTGAAAACGAACAATTCGCGCGCCAAACCGTGGCGGGCGCTTCGTCCTCGCGCGATGAGCGTCGACGCTGACCGCGCGTCGAGTCCCGACAACGACGACGACGAAGTCGGTGGTGATGACGTCCCGTCGTCGTGCGCGTCGTCGTGTCTGTGCGCACCGTGCGCGCCGCTCATGGGCTTCAACACCCGTTTGCGAAGGGTGTTCGGTTGGCAACTCTTAGCGTTCGTGTTTAGCGCGGACTTCTTCGTCAAGGGCGCGGCAAAACACTTGATCGCGTCGTCGTTTTTACCTTACGCGCAAAAGTACTTGAAGTTTAGCGCGCAGGCGTTCCAGCGATTCGACGTGCTCGTGAGCTTCCCGTGGATGTTGAAGCCTTTTTTGGGCATGCTGACGGATACGACGCCGGTGTTTGGGTACAAGAAACGCGTGTACATGACCTTAGTATCGTTGTGTGGGACGATTGCGATATTTATGATTGGTAGCATGACGTTTCATCCCGAAGACGCCATGAAGTTTGCGGTGCTGGTGACGTTGGTGAATACGTTGATCGCGTTTAGTGACGTCCTCACGGGAGCGCGCTTGTTCGAAGCGATGTCGTTCAATCAAACGTCAGGTGGGGATTTGTTGACGTATTCATGGATGTTGACTACGATAGGAGCGATTGTAGGCACAGCGCTATCTTACATTGGCTTGGAGACGGGCAAGTATCGGATGATTTATTGGTTCGCCTTTCCCTGCGCCTTGCAACTCGTATTCACGAGCGCGTTTGGGTTGCTACCAGAGAAGAAGGTGCCGAGTGAGTATAGCGCACACGCGATAGCGAAAAAGCACTGGAATACGTTTCTTCTGGCATTCATCATCACGATATGTTCGTTGGGTGTGATTGCTATTCAGCTGGTGAGTGGCATCGTCGATGACTTTGTGACGTGCTTTTTGTGCTGCGTATCCATCGCCGCCGTGTTGTGCTGTGCCATCTATTGGTGCTTGGAGAAAAAAGTGGCGATGGTGTTGTTGTATCTTTTCATAGATCGTTTTGTGAACGTCAACGTTTCACGGGCCAAGATGTATTGGTACACTGAGGGTAACGAGTGTGTGCCAAATGGGCCGCATTTTGGGTACGTCTTCTTCATCGTGGCTACGTTTCTAGTCGCTTTGACCGCCCAGGCGATTGGAATTTGGCTCTTCCAGCGCTTCCTTGCGCGATCGAACGTGCGGCTGGTGTTCTTAGTCAGCATAGTGACCAAAATCATCGCCAAGTTTACGGATATTTGGATCATCACGCGGACAAACTTACGCATGGGCATCGGCGACCACAGCGCGTACGTGTTCAGCGAAGGCGTGATCGAGGGTATTGCATTCATTTTGAACTACATGCCCAGCAGCGTGGTACTGGCCAAGTTTGCAGAAAAAGACATTGAAAGCACGTTGTTTACTTTGCTCGCCGGCACGGTGAACGTGGCGCAAGCGTTGGCGGTTACCGTCGGTTCGTCTGCGATGACCTTTGTCGGCATTCACACCGATTTGGTGGCTGGAAAATGCAACTTTGACCAGCTCATACCACTTTTAATGATCTGTGGCGTCGTGCTTCCGTTGTTCTCCGTTCCGTTCATTTACTTGCTCGTCCCGGATATCAACATGCACGAAGATTTGAGCGGCTCGCTCGACGTCAAGACCGAGACGACCTCTCCTGCCACGAACAAGGCATCGTGATGACACGCCAAGCAAAACCATAACATAATACTAGTCATACAGTAGTAGTAGTAGTAGTAGTAGTAGTAGTCGCATTAGCAGGAGTAGTGTGCGCGAAAGGCGCTTGTATTATCATGTTCGAGTAACACCCCGCCACGCGCGCCTTGTTTTGATTTTATTCGATTCGATTATCGATTACATACACGTTGGCACAAAGCAAAAGACAGACGATAAATACGCTACTTTTTTTCGCAATCAAAGCACGGATTCTAAGAAATCAGCCACGTCGTCAAACTCCTCAGCGCACGCCGAGTGCGCCATGCCCGTGTACGTCTTGAAATCCGCCTTGACGCCGTTGGACGTCAACACGTCGTTGGACATTTTCCCATAGTCGTATCGAAGCACCATGTCATTCGTACCGTGACCTTGCAAAATGGGCACGTCTTTTGCATACGGACCGAACTTTGCCGGGTATTGATCTCGCAACGGTAAGTACGTGCTCAACGCCAAGCACCCCGCGAGTTTCAACTCGCTTCGCAACACGGCGGTTAACGCGACGACGCCGCCTTGCGAAAACCCCCCGATGACAATTTTATCGCTCGCCACACCCTTGGCCATCTCTTGACGCACAAGCGCTTCAACATACCGCACACTCTCATTAATCATCGTCTCGTCGTCGATGATAGACTCGGCGTCGAGCGCATTCAAGTCAAACCACGCCGTCATGCGCGCGCCTCCATTCAACGTCACCGGCACCGTCCTCGCCGTCGGGAAAATCCATCGCGTGTTCGCCGGCGCGCGTATCTGCTGCGCCGCGCTCGCCCATCCCGCACCAGTATCCCCCAACCCATGCAACATGACCACCGTCCTCGTCGCCCCTCCGCTCTCGCGCGGCTCCACGACGATGGGTTTCGGGTACTCAGCCATCATCGTCGCGACTCCGCCGTCGTCCTCGCTCGCGCTCGCGCTCGACGACATCCCGGCGGCTCGACTCGCACCCCCCACCCGTCGCTGCCCGTACCGATGCGACGCCGCCGTCACCGCCGCCGTCCCACCACGCGCCGCCGCTGACGCCACAACCGACGCCGACGCCGACGCCGCGCGCGTCGCCAACACCGCCCCGCACGCCGCGCCGCGCACCCACGCCGACGCGCGCCGTCGTCCGCGTTGTCCGCTCCGTCGTCGTCCGCGACAGCCTTCACTCCCACTCGCACTCCTCGTCCTCGTCGTCGTCGTCGCGCCGTGCGTCACCGCACTCCCACCGCGCGCGATCGCTCGACGCAGCATGCACCGCGCGCGCCTCGCTGTCGCGGCTCCACATCGCGCGCGCTCGCGGGGATAACACACATACGTATATATACTATACACCTAAGACCTCTATCATGGTCCACGTAGTATATAGTTAACACCACCTACGCCTATATATACACATATATATACGATCATCATCATGGAAACCACCACGCCCCTAAAAAAAAACGACGCCGACGACGACCCCCACCAGCGCCGTGGCGTCGTCACTTTACCTCGCGCGCCCCGACGACGACGATGTCCAGCTCACTCACCGCGCGATCGGCCGTCGTGCACCGACGCGTGAACGCCACGGTACGTATATATATATGTGTGTGTGATAGATGGCGATGGTCGCC
>Ga0222714_10002688_pt1 | contig 18597 bp, 27 predicted proteins | sample C33_3DmetaG_FD_165048 | JGI IMG/M metagenome (GOLD analysis project Ga0222714, IMG submission 165048) | Estuarine water microbial communities from San Francisco Bay, California, United States - C33_3D | ecosystem: Environmental > Aquatic > Marine > Unclassified | place: USA: California...
TCCGAATTTTTCCAGATTTGCCCGAATTCTTGACGGCCATAAAAACCCCAAAATATGCGACTAGAGAGAGAACTGCTAAGGACTACGTCGGGGCAGATTCTAACTCTCATAAAAAAAAGACCCGACTTTTTATTTTGCGAACGCTTCGAATTTACCATACTCGCGACGGCTTGCGGCGAAGTTGGTTCGATCGAGTGCTATTGCACGTCGCGCAAGAGGCCCGGAGATTAGTCGGCTCATATTTAGAGCCGCCGTAGGCGAGCGGGACTATGTGATCGACTTGAGTAGCGACGCCTCTACACTTCGGGAGTCCTATCGTGCATCTGTAGCCGTCCCTCTGGAGTATCTGTAGGCGTGTCCGTTTCCATAGGGAATCGTTATAGCGATATTTAGTTCTTTCTTTCACGTCTTCGATCCTTGTCCTTGAGATCGTCGTCCAGTAGTTCGATCACGGCGAAGATTATCATCGCGAAGATTAAGACGCTCCAGATAAGCCAGAAGACGCCGAAGATTCTTAGCATTAGGTCCAAGGTCCGAAGCCTTTCGCGTAAGTAAATAGAGCGAATGCGGCTTCGAGGTTAATAACGGGATTCAATAGGTCGTCGCATTCGTTAAGGATGCCGAGAGTCTGTAAGTATCCGTCCGGATAATAGCGTGTCGGTTCGCACCACGAGCGGCCGTTTATTTGAGTTAGTCCGTAATCGTGCGATTTGTCTTTGTTTAGTGTGCGATTAACGACATAGCTTAAGCACCGAGACTCTCTATAGATGATCGCGTCGAGCGTCTTTAGTTCTTGCCGAGTGAATCCGACGCTAAGGATCGTCGTCCTATATTGCGGGCATTTTAGATTAGATCGTTTTGTCTGGACGGAGTCGCGTTCTACTACGCGGGGGGGAAGCACGTTAGGGAGATGAATCGCGGCTCCGTCCGCTTCTAATGGTAATACGGTCGGAGCGCTTGCGATAGCCATATCTATTAGAACGGACATTCCGAGCACGACGGCGGCGACGGACGCCATACGATAGCCGAGCTTCCCGTATCGGTTAGACGGCGCTTTCCGGAGTCTTCGACTAGGCCGACTTCGGTTAGTTCTTGTCGGCGTTTCCCGGCGCTCGATCGAAGAATCCCTAGATGCTTGGCTAGTTCGTAATCTGTGGCTTCTCCGAGTTCTTTTATAGCTTGCCATATTAGAGTCCTCTGGTTAGGGCCTCGAACGCTTGCCGTTTGTGCGGCGAGGTGAGACGTGTCCGGATCGGTGCTTCTAGCTAGTCTACTCGCATCGAAGATGAGAGCTAAGTTCTCAGTAGACAAGATCAACCGTCTTTATATTTGTCGATCTACGTTCTAGATAACGCTCTGGAAGATGAATCCAGTAGACATTATCGCAATATGGGCAAGGCATCATCGGACGCGGCCTTAACTTCTGGACGACCCATCCGAGGACGGTTCCGCAAGCGTCGCATTCGTAGAATTCGCGGGAGATGCTCATCGCGTTTCTAGCTTTCCGACTCTTTCCTCTAACTTGATGATCGCGAAGAATAGTTCTTCTAGTTTCGAGTTCTTAAAGTCTCGATCTATTGCTCCGTCTATTTGATCGCCGAGCGACTTTTGCGCGAGTTGAAATAGTGCGGAGAGCTGTTCTTCGATAAGTGTTAAACGTGTCTCTAGTTTTGATGGTAGCGATAGATGAGATTCTTTAGTCCATTGTGCGCGGATCGTTTCGAAGTTCTTCTCCGGGTCCAAGTCTGGTCGATCGCTCATTTTGGGGACACTTTCTTAATTATGACGAATAGAAGAAGCGTGAGAATGCTTACGAGCCAGAGACGAAAGTGAAGCGAGTCTTTCATACTTGAGACGTTTCTAGAATCTGAGTTCTTCGGTTAGCCCAATTCCCGCGAAGTAGATCCTTTTGGAAGTCTTCGAGTGTTTTATCGTTCGCGATAGTTTCGCCGACTTTCATTAGGTCGGGAACGGTTGTCGCGTCGGAGATCATTTTTAGAAACTTCTTTACTCCGATCTTAGTTATTGAAGCGTCTTTTGGATCTTCTGCCGCTTCGACTACCGGCGGCTTAATTGGTTGAGGCTTCGGTGCGGGTGCGGCGATGACGGGAGTTTCGGTCGCTCTGGCTTTAGCGCGAACGACTTCGTCAAGGCTCGCTATTTGTGAGCCGTGATAGCCGGCAAGCGCAAGAGCTCGTCCTACGGCCGACGTTTCGCATACTTCTAGCGCGGACGTTTTGTTTATCTGAGACGCTCCGATTACTTCGTGCGCGTGTCCGACAGAGACCGGATAATCGTCGTCGGCTTTTTTGAAGATTTGCGCTCGAAATATCCAATACCCCGCGCCGCTTTGAATAAGATCGGTGAATACTCTCCCGGACGGGTGATCCGTCCAGAAGCGTTCGAGTCTTTGAGCGACTGTCTCATAGTTTTGTAAGGCCATCACTCGACCTCTTTTAATACTTTGAAGCGGCGTGAGTAAGGTAGACCGTTTTCGTTAAGAGTTTCTAGATCTTTTGTTACTTCTTGCACTACCCATTTTCCGAAGTAACGATCATTTAAAATTTCTAGAACTTTACGAGCTTCTTCTTCTGTTTTGAACGATCTCGCGTTATAGATCGCGTTTGTTTTTGCGATGCGAGTAACCATAAGTCTCTGGAGGTAATGAACTCGTGAATTACCGGCCGGAGTTTGAATTTTTTTTCCTACTACGAATCGACTAGCGGTTATTGTGGACATTTTAAGGTTCCTCTCTTTCGACATTGTTCACTATAGCCGAGAGTTCTTGCAGAGTGTGGGATACCCTGCTACTATGGTTCTCGGAAGCACAATAGGCCGTTATCTAGTCGCATAGATCGGGGCGTCAATACGCGGGAACGCGGGTCGATCGGCGCGTTTAGCGTCGAGGCGCTGTGAGAATAAAGAAAGAGGTAGTCCGAGTGAGGCATCCGGACGGGGGCTTTTTTCTTTTTTTTTCTTTTTAGGCCGAAGCGTCGCGAGAGCCACAATAAGAAGAAAGTTTCTCAATGACTCGGACCATCGCTTGAGGAATTACAAGAATGTGATCGAGGTCGCCGTCCGGGGTTCGCGACTGATATAAAACGACGTGATTTTTTTTAGTTACTTCTTCGGGGAGCATCCATCCGACCGAAACGATCAAATAGTCGCCGTCGTTAAGATCGAGCGAGTCTAAAGATTTCCAGTCGAATGTCTCTAACGAGTGCGCGTCGGCCCAAGTTATTGCGACTAGTTGGTCGGAGTTACGGTTAGTCGAGCCAGACGACATACTCGGCCGTTACTCTCGGCTTTTCGGAATCTATAAAGTGAAGTCTTTGAGATGGTCGCGAAGTTGCCGCGACGAACGCTTTCGCGTAAGTGTTATCCGACTCCGGAGATCCCGTTACGAAGACTCGGCCGCCGTTCGGCAGAGGGAGAGTCATAACGCTATGGAAGTGTCCGCAATAAGCATCGGTGAAGCTTTCGCCGAGAACGCCCGACGCCCAAGCGCTAACTTTTTTAATGATTCCGTAAGCGGGGATCGCGCCGCCGTAAGAGTTCACTTCGTCGCCGTGAAACAAAAGAGCGCGATACGAGTCTCCGACTTTGACTAGTTGGTAAAAGTTCTCTGAGGCTTGCCATCCGATATTTAGATCTTTGACTTTGTCCTCGACGATCCGATAGGCCATTCGGTCGATGTTGTCGGCGTAAGGTAGATCGCCTTTTCTTCCGATTCTGCCGTGATTACCGAATTCGCACACTACGCGGAACGTCTCAAAATTTGCGGAGAGCTTGCGGATCATCGCTTCGAGAATTGTCGTAACTTCGAATAGTTGCTCGAATAGGTGAGCTTCGACTTCGTAGCTTTGGCCGGGGAAGACGGTTAAGCCTTCGACCATATCGCCGCCGATCATAAGAACGGCCTCTCGGACCGGATGGTGAGCTCTTTGGATTTCCGTTAAGTGGATAACTTTTTCGGTGAATAGTTCTATTCGGCTTCGAAGAATCCCTAGATCGAAAGTCGTCGTCTTCTTGCCGGCTTGATAGTCCGTAGTGTGAATTAGTGCGATCTCGCCTCGACTAGAACGACGATCCTTCTTCACTTTAGGCAGAGGCTTAGGTCGTCCAGAAGCAAGCGCGGCGTCTCTGGCTCCGCGATAGATAGCTTCGACTAGATCATCGGTTCGGCGTTTAAGTTTTGCTTCGTTTTGTAAAGAGCGGCGTAGAGCTTCGCGAAGTTGCTCGATTTCTGTAGCGTCGTTTAGTTCATTTTTTAGCGACACTCGCGGCCTCTCGAAGTCTCGCTCTAATGTTTTGAACTGAGCTATTCGAAGCCTTGACTCCGCGCTTTTCTAGAACTTTAGTTATAGCCCTATTTGAATGATCGTAAGAAACAAGAATCCCGATCCACTCTTTGCGAGATTTCGCGTCTAAAGATTCTAAATAAACTTCTATCTTTGATCTTTTGTTCGATCCTTGCGATTTACTTTCCGCTCTCAACTCGTCGATTAAGTTCATTACTTGAATCCCCGTCTTTATGGCTGTTTAAGTGTTCCTCTAGTTTGCCATCTACGGAGCCGATTTTGGTAGATACCTTCTCGATTTGGAGGCCAAGTTCGCGGAGTTTCCGTCGCACGATCGCGTGATCGCCGTTATTCTCGCGTCTAGCCCGCTCGATAAGAACGGCGGGGAGCCCGGCCGCGATCGTGCCAAATGCACCTATAAGAGCGACTAGGACGACGTCGTTCATACGGTCGGCGGGACGATCCCTCTAAGGTCGTTCCATCCTTGATTTACGGCTCTCATATTGCCTAGAAGCTCTGGAGACACTTCGACGTGAATCCACTTTCCGCCGGGAGCCCCGGAGATAGTCGGCTTCTTGTAGCGTTGCCAAGTGCCGCGATCGGCTTTCCATCCTCGGCCGAATGGCTTCGGCGTGTAGTCGAGAATGAGTTCGACGCCTAAGACGTCGGCGTTCGCGACAAGTAATTTAATTAGTGCGAGACACTTTTTACGGCCTTGTTTTAAGCCGGTGAAGCCAAGATCGACGGCTCGGCCCGTTCCGTGAACGGACGGCGAAGTTTTGCCGCGTTGCTCCCGAACGACCCAAGATCCCAAGTTTTTTAGTCCGGAGACTTCTTCCGCGTTTCTAATCCAGATGTCCATCGTCGGACGCCGGCCTTTGACGTTGCCGTCGAATCCCGTATATTTTGCGACCATCGTTTAGCTCGTCGAGTCGCGTCCGAAAGCCGGATCTTTAGAGTTAGCCCATCGCATAAGCGGCGGGAGAAGCGCGGCGAGTCCGGCTTTAGCTAGATCTTCTGGAGAATAATTTCCAGTCGATATGACGGCGAGAACGGCGCCGAACGCCGAACGAAGATAGGACGAGAGCATCGCTTTATGTTTAGTAGTCATTTTTTTACGGCTCGTCTATTGGCTCGATCGGCTCAACTGGCTCGACATATGGCGGCGTAAAATCTTGTGTGTCGTAATCGTATGTGTAACCGATACCTGCGTAGGTTTTGTCATCGCGATCGATCCAAGTTTGTACGCACGGCGCACCAACAAAATTTGTATACCAGTCGCCTGTTGGTATACTTTCAATGGTTTCGTCATCTACGCCTGTAATAACTTGTGTTACGACATTGTTTGCGTCTAGTTCAGCCCAATATGTTGCCATTATGCCCAACTCACGTTTCCTGTGCCAGCGGTTATTGTTGTTACTTTGTCGCCACTAACTGTTGCTGTTGTGCCTGCTAAACCTACACCGATCGTAATTGTGTAATTTGACGGATAGCGAAGTATCACTACGCCGCTGCCGCCTGTACCGCCGTTGAACGTTGTCGTGCCAGTTGAACCGCCGCCGCCGCCACCTGTGTTTGCTGTGCCGTTTGTGCCGTTTGCCGCGCCACCACCTGCACCGCCACCGCCGTTGCCACCTGCATAACCTGTTGTCGAGTAAAGCGTTGCACCGCCGCCACCTGCACGAAACACGGCACTACCAGTAATTGTTGAACTTAATCCGACACCGCCTGCACCGTTGTTTACACCTGCTGCGCCTGCGCCACCACCCGAACCTGTTGCGTTTGTAACCCCGTTACCGCCACCACCGTTGTTGCCTTGACCTACTGTGCCTGTGCCACCAGTTGCGTTAGTCCAACCTGCGCCGGCACCAGACCCACCATTACCACCAGCCGCGCCTTGTGCGCCACCATAACCGCCACCTTCAACAGTAGTTAAATTAAAAACAGAATCGTTTCCTTTTGCACCGTTTGCATTACCGACACCGCCAGCGCCACCAGCGCCAACCGTAACTGTGTAATTTGTTGAAACCAAAAGCACATTATCGAAACCGTTTAAAGTTCCATAACCACCTGCACCGCCACCACCAGCAACACCATTATTAACACCACCGCCGCCGCCACCGCCAGCAATAATTAAAGCAGAAACTTCTAAATTACGGGCTGGGCCGCCCCCTAAGTTAAAAAAAAGAAAATTTGACGCCGACAAACAAAGCAAATAGCCGCCCCCATTTTGCGCCAAAGCAAGCGAACCGCTTGTGTTAATAGTTACACCCGCAGCGGCCGTGATCGTCGTTACGCCTGCGCCTTTATTGGCGATTTGAATGACATCGCCTTCAGTAAAAATTGCGTCATCGACTGTGATAGTCGTAGCGCCAGCGTTGTTCATAATCGTGCGCTTAAACACATCAGTAGCAACCAACGTGTAACTAGCGGTCTTATCAGAGATCGGCAAATTCTGAATATCGTTCAATTGCGCGGCTGTCAAAACCTGACCGGAAACAAACGGAAACGGAGTAGTCATAGTGTTAGATCATATCCTACGCGCCTAGCACGTTGTCGGCATCGAGACGGCCGAACGAGGCATCGTTCAAAATTAGCTCGTAGACGAGCGACGTCGGCGAAGTGTAGATCCGCATTTTATGACCGTTCCGGGGATCTATTGAATGCTCTAATCCTTCGATCGCGAGTTCTTCGGTAATGCTTGCCGGGGTCCCAGAAGTAAAGCTCTTAGTAATCTGGATCGTGTCGCCTATCTCAAGGATCGCGACGGCGTCGCGTTGGCCTGTAGTTAGCGCCGAGAAACTAACTTGAACGTCAGAGAAACGCGGCTCCGGGGTCGGTGCTAGAAGATATTCGGCGAGCGCTAAAGCTTGCGCGTCGGTTGAGAGAAGCGATCCCGTTTTAGATACGGCTTGAGTTTGATAGAGCGTTATCGAGGTCGCGTTCGAGTCTGTTTGAGCTGTTCCGCCGACGCGCTCGACTGTGGCCCGGTTAATAACTTGATCCGTTGAGTAGTCGATCGAGAGCCCAGAGTAAGCCGTTTCCGTTCCGTCGTCGCTAAAAGTAACGCTCGGCCCGCTTAAGGTGCTTCCGAGCCTTGAGTCGAACGTCAGATCCCCATCGCGTGAAACGTAGACGCGGCCCGCTTCCGCGTTGTCAGAGATAGCGCGTAGATATTGAGTAACGGACGTTCCTTCGGATATCGAGTAAGCGCCGAGAGTCGTCGTTCCGGTCTGGATGTCGCGAGTCCCGGCCGGGTAGCTAACTTCTGGACGGTCGAGAATTGTCGTAACTCTTGCCGAAGATAATTCTTCCGATGGAGTGAACGCCGAAAGAAACGTATTCGACAATAGAAAGAGATCGTCCGCGCAAGTGATCGTCACCGTCGGAACGTTTTTAGTAAACGCCGTCCCGTAGTCGTAAGCGAAGTCCACGACTCGACCTTTGAATAAGTATTCTCCGTTTCGCGAGAGCCGTATTTGACGGAGAGGCGAAAGGCCGGGAGTGTCGTCCGTTTCGTCATAGTAGACGGACGCCTCGTTATATGGATCGAAAGAGCGACTCGGATCTATTGCTTGAATAACCATCGTTCCCGGCGAGATCGAATCGAGGACGTTCTTCTTCCCTCTGAACGCTCGGATCGCTGTAACTTGTGTCGTGATTTCGGAGAACTGATCGACGCCGTCTAAAAGGTAGTCAATATTATCTAGGACGCCTTGCTGTAAGTCGTTGAGCGTGAAGCCGTCGCCGAAGCCGGTATCCATCTCTAGGACGTAATTCCCGCCGGTGATTATCGTCGCCATATTACGCGGCTATCTGGACGTCTACCGGCCCGCTAATAAGGTTATATCGCTGTAACGATTCGACTATTAGGTTCGGAAGATTCGCGTCGGCTGTAACGGTGTTTACGGTGATATTTACCGGCGCGGCTTGCGATCCGCGAGAAGATTCCATCGCGGCGATCCGTTCGGCCACTCCGAAAGTCGTTAAAGCGCCGACTCCGGCGTTTTGAATTGTTACTAGATCTCCGCCGCCACCTATTCCGCCGCCGCCGCCACCGCCACCGCCGCCGGAGCCGCCGCCACCGGCAGAGCCGCCGCCGCTCGGAATCGTTACGATCGGCATCTGTAAAGATGGACTAGATATCCGATCGGCGAGAGATGGAGCATTAAACGATCCGCCAGTCCCCGGAGTCGGTGCGGCCGGAGCTGTAAAGCTTGCTCCGCCGGTTAAATTTAATTTAGGAATAGATTTGATATCGTCGAACGGATTTATTTTGTTAGCTCCGTCGATCGCTTTATTTATTATGTCGATAAAGCCATTGACCATAGTTTCGACTGTGCCTAAAACTGATTTAGCGACTTTTATTAAGAAACTTCCTAGATCGGCGAATGCTCCCATTAACTTAAAGACGACGTCTAGAACGGGTCCGAGAGCCGCCGTAACGATCGTGAACGCTCCGCCGAGAACTTTTACAAGTATTGGAGCGACCGTTTTTACTATGAAGTTAGCAAGAGATCTAAAGAACGAAACTAGTTTACTTATGTTCTCTCGGTTGTCTTTAATTTTTTGGACTAAGACGTCGAAGATTCCCGCTAAGCCGCTAAAAACTCTTTTCCATAGATCCATCACTACCGGGACGACGTTTTTAGTTATGAATTCTGTAAGACGTAGGAAGATCGGAATTAAAACGTCTCTAACGATAGGGACGACTTTGTTGGCGATGAAGTCTCCGACTTTACCGAAAGCTTCGGAGATAACCGGAAGAAAGCGATCGCCCATTTCTTGAAGAACGGGGAAGACGTCGTCTATAAGAAACTTTGTAAAGCGTTCGAAGATAGGTAGGAGCACTCCTCCGAGGCGTTCCGTAACTTGCGAGAATGCGACTCTCATTCGATCGGAGGCGTTCGCGGTAGCTTCGGCCGTTCCTCCGACTTGCTTCTCAATAGCTTCAAGGATAAGAGTTTGAGCTTCGCCCACTTTATTAGAATCGACGAGCGTTTGAATTCTTGCTCTTTCTGTTTCGGTAAAGGTTACGCCAGACTTTCCGAGAGCTGTAATTCCTTTAATCGGATCTTGTAACGCTTTTCCGAGTTGGACGGCGTTAGTAGAAGCTTCTCCGAATCCTGCCGCCGCGAGATCTACGGCGGCGATCGTTGCTCGGTCGAATTGTCCGCCGAGTTCGCCGGCGCTTTTAGCGAGTTCGCCGAAAGTTAAGAGTTTTGCTTGAGTAAGTTTTATCGCGTTTTGATCTACGCCGGTATTTCGAGCGGTAGCTTCCGCAAGTTTTACAAGTCGATCAGTGACGGCGCTCGCGTTGTCGCCGAATAAGCTCATCGACTCCGCGATTTGTTTTATTCGTGCGTTTGATGTTGAAGCGGCTTCTCCGGCGGCGATGAGTTGTTTTCCGACTACGGCGGCGGCCGCTCCGGCGGCGGCGAATCCTACGGCGGCAATTTTGCCGAGGTTGCCTATCTTTCCGCCTAATTTCCCTAAAGCGGTGTCGGCTTCTCCTACGGCTTTCTTAAGAGGTCCGGCGTTGCCGACTATGGAGACTGTAATCGGTTTAGCCATATAACTATCCTAGATCGTATTTAGTGATTAAAGAGTCCACGAGCGAGGCGTATCGTTGGGCGACTTCGTTTCGGCGGGAGTCGATCGCGTCGTAGAAGAACGGATTAGGTCGTATCGCTCGCGACGGCCATCCGAAGTGAATAGGTCCGGCGTATGGGACGGCGACGCTTCCGGCTCTGACTTTTGCCGCTTTTTTAGTTGAGACGTTTCGGATATTTGCGGCAAGAGCGCCGCTTAAGACGGGGACATATTTTTTAGATTCGCCGATAATGATTTCCGCGACTCGTTTATTTGTTTCTAAAAATTCCATTTTGCCTAGATCTAGTCCATCGGTCGAGAGCTTGCGGAGATCTCTTTGAACCTTTGAAAGTCCTTCGACTTTGATAGCCGCCGCCGGCCCTGCTCTAAAGCCGAATGTTCCCGTCGCCATATTTTTATCTCGCTCTCGATTTTGCTTGCGCGTCTTTTTGTTTTTTTCTTCTTACGAGCCCATCGTAGATTAGATCTAGGACCTCTGACGAGGTTTCTATTAGTTCGTTCGGAGCGATTCCCGTTTCGATAGCGAGCTCGGCGATGTATTCGCTAAACGAGCCTCGCATTAAACTTTTGGGTCGTTGCCTATTTCCACGTCCGCGACGTTTTTAGACCACTCATCGAAAGGTTTGACGACGTTCCCGTTATCTTTATCGGCGAGCCAAGCCAGATAGTAGAGATGTTCCATTCGAGTATCTGATCCGCTAAACGCGGCAGAGATGCCACACTTCGCCCATCGTTCGAATGCGATAATTGCCGGCGGGTAGACGGGTAGTTCTACTGTGTTTCCATCGCGCCGCTCGACGGTGAGGCGTATCTTTAGCACGTTTTAAATTAAGCTACGGCTTGAGTAATTTCGCCGCCGGAGTAGGTGCAAGTTATTTCGACGAGCTCCCCGACGTTTACAACGATCGGAGCCGAAGCCAGATAGCCGCCGGTGTGGGTATATCTCGGCGAGCTCGCTCCGGGAGCGGCCGCGAGAGGTTCGTAAACGATAATAGAAGTAGTTCCGACGTCGCCGAATGCGAATTGGATCGCTTCGGCTGTTAAGAACGAGCCTAAGAGAGTGAAAGTAGTTTCCGAGTTCTCCAAGCCGGCCACGTTCTCGACATAGGTAGAGGCGAGCGTAGTTGCATCGAGAGCCGGGAGAGTCTTCGTCATTGTGATAGTTCGAAGTTGATCGTTGAAGTCGGTTCCGCCTACCGTGAAGACGGTAGCTTTTCCGAGTTGAGTTACTGTTGCCATAGTTCTATCTTACTCCGTTTCTTCTGTAATAGTTTTAGCATACTTGCGAGATGGTTTAGTGTTTTTTACTTCTTGAGCGATCGCGCCGATCGCCAAGCTTTTTAGAGGTTCTACGCCGACGGCGATCAGATCGTCGTCCGTTACTATCTGGCCCGGTGTGAACGCTTTAAGACGCGATGAGATGACGACGTAGTTAGCCATTAGCCCCAGAGATCTATCGAGTATCGGTAGGCGAGCATTTCCACGCCGCTAACACTAACCGAGATCGGAGTCGCTGTAACGACTCTCGAATTTGAGACGGTCGCGACGCCGTTTTTAGGTAAGGTCGGCGCGGCGTCTAGTTTCGCTTTAATCGAAGTCGAGCCGGTCGCCGTCAAGAAGCTATCTAGGTAGTCTTGAGCCGATCGTTCGGACATTCTGCCGGTAATGAGGATTAGGTCGATCGAGCCTCTATCTAGGCTATTTGCGAGCGTATATTCCCAAGTTATAGAGATCTGACCGATTACGAGCGCCGGCGGGACTAGGCCGTCCGGGATCGTGTCGTAAACTCGTAGCCCGGTGATATTGACGGCCGTTTTTACGCCGTCTCGAACGTCGGACGGGATCACGCCAAGACTTCGCGGCGATAGGGTCGGACCATCGCTTGAACGTCGCGACCTAGAGGCGACATTCTGATAGCGCCGAGTTCCGATAAGCCGAGAACGCCGCCGACACTCGAAGCACGTTTCACGAGATCAGTCGAAAGAATGAGGCAAGCTTCTTCAATGTCGTCTGGAGGTGTGCCGTTATACCATCCGAACTTAGCCGTGACTTCGATTCCGGGACGGAGATTAACGGGAGACGGGAATAACGTCGTTCCGACCATAGTAACGATCGTGAACGGTCGTTCTAATTGTGGAGCGTTTACGGGGTCGAGAATGTAGTCGGTGTTTAATGTGAGAGTCGTTTCGAATGTGCCGTCTCCGCCGGTGTCAGTTTTTACGATGAGGCCACTAGTCGAAGATATGTCGTCCACGAATAGACGATAGAAGTCGGTCGCTCGATATTGTCTTGCGGTCGCGTTCGCGTCTGCCCAGAATCGGCGATTAGTCATCCGGTCGATAGATCTTGAAGCGGACTCGATCGCTTTTTCTATATTGACGGTTTCGTCTGCCGTGATCGTGGCCATTCCCGTATATGACTGAAAGGTCGCGACGGTCGTATAGCCATTAGTTATAGCCATCGTCTAGACCTCTTTCTTTTTTTTAGCGACGTTCCTTTTCGTTTTAGATACTAGTTCGCGATCTTCTCGTTCGATGGGTGCTTGCTCGGCTCGCGGTGTTTTATGTCCCGTCGAAAGGAGTCCGTCGAGCCGAGCGAGCTCTTTATCTACGTTCGCGACTCTGGCCGTTTTGCCTTTTACGACATATCCGGCGCGTTCGGCGATTAGTGCTTCGCGATATTTGTCAAGGTTGAAGCCCATAGTAGAAGTCTGAGGTTCTTCCGGCGACTAGACAAGGAGTCCGCTAGTCGCCGGAAGAAAGAATCAGAATGTCGGAGGTACGAGGCCCGTTCCGCCTACGATAGCGCCGGCAAGCGGTCGCCTTTGAGCGGTGAAAGCCGAGAAGCCGAATAGAACGATTCGGATCGCGACTTTTCCGTCTGGCTGTTCGAATCGAACGTATGTCGGCATCTGTGGAGCTTCCCAGAGGTGCATCTCATCGGACGAGACGACGTAGATCAAGTCTTCATTAGTGCCTGTGCCGTTTGTAGTTGTTACGTTCGCGTCCGTGATGATCGGGAGACCGAGCATCGAGTATTGGCCGCTCTGACCGTAGCCGAGGCCGCTAAACGTGCCGATCGCATTCATCGGACCGTTCGCGTTAGGAACTACTAGCGGTCGGTTCTGACTGTCTACGCCAGCCAAGAGGAACCCTAAGCGGCGCGGGTGCATAATGATGAAGTTCGGGCCGCTAAAGACGTTCGACTGAACTCTTTGAATTCCGTCTACGATCTTTGGATAGAGCTCGCCGACTGTCGGAGATGCGTCGGTGAAAGTAACTACTTGAGTTAGTGCCGTTGTAAGTCCTGTCGGCTCGCCGCTTGATCCTGATCCGTTAAGGATGCCGAAGTCAAGTTTTGTGTTATAGGCCGAGATGAGGTCCGCGAGGACTACTTCTTCGATATTTGCGCCGCGTAGGATCGCTTGCTTCGAGACGTCTTGCATACCGGCGATGGTGTTCACGTTCACGGTTAAGAGAGTGTCGTCGATGTTTGTCTCTGTAGCTGTGTCGTTCTCCGAAGCCTGATAGCCGACGGCGGTTCCCGTTGTTACCTTCGAGATGTTTACCGTCATACCTTGAGCCGGGAGAGTGTGCTTTCGGCAGATGTCCGCGACCGGACGACCGGCGCGAGCGAGTGGAGCGTAAAGGTCGATCAAGTATTGCGGGACAACGAGGCCGGCGAAGTTAGCCGTTCCGACGTCGCGCTTTTCGAGTTTGACTTCACGGTTATAGCGAGCGATTCGTTCCGTCGCGTCTGTGTCGCGTGAGAACTCGGACGAGATGGCGTCGGCCAAGAACGAGAACGATCCGCGAGCGTGATAGGTCGGCTCTTCCGAAGTTACTTTCCATCCGCCTACTTGACGGGTTTCTGGTGTTGAAACTTCTACCTTTTTAGCGAGTTCGATAGCGGCAAGTTTGCGCGTTTCGATCTCTGAGACTTGTTGAATTCGTGCGTCGAGCTTCTCAATTTCGAGAGCCAGAGCGGAGACGTTAGCGACTTCGATCTCGTTAAGATCGCGATCTTCTTCGGCGGCGCGGTTCAATGTCGCGTCGATGAGTTCGTTCTTTGAGTTTCGCTTCTCTTGTAGTTGTGTAAGAAAGTTCACGGTTTTAATCCTTTAGATTTGTCGATGGTTTTTTATCGAGGTGTCTTAAAGATCTGGCCGGGTGTCGATCTTGTCGAGGTGCGGCGATAATTCTTTAGAGGTGTCGTCTCTAAGAGTGTAGTCCGACGGTGTTCGACTTTGCAAGCATCCGATCCGTCTCTTGCGAGATGATTTTATTAGCCCAGACTTTACCGGGATCGCCGCCCCAGAGAGCCCAAGCGATACGGCCCGCCGACGGATAACCGTTCTCGTTCGGCGAGAATCCTTCGCCTTCTTTGTCTACTTCGTGTCGAGCGAAGAACGATCGCATTCTTAAAACGGTGTCATATGAAAGAGCGCCGTTTATTATGTCGCGAGCGCGAGCGACTCCGATCTCAGTTCCGCCGCGACCGTAAAGGCGACGCCATTCGAGGCCGCGTCGAGCTTCGGCTCTCATTTCTTGAGTCGGCTTATAGGATTCGGCGCGTTCTATTTCTAAGTCCGAGCCTTGCCAAGCGTTGCAATAGTAAGAAGCTAAAACTTGAGCGTCCCATTTACTGCAATAGCCGCCGGCATAGTAGACACAATTTCGGCAAGCTCTACCGTCTGGCACGTTCTCAGATGACGACGGCCGATAATTATCGGGGAGCGCTCGATAGTTTTCGCTCGCTTCTATTGCGGCGATTTGTGCTTTTGCTTCGCGTCGGCTTTTGTGGCAGAAGACGAGGCTTCCGTCTGATTCTTTGACGACGGCATAACCGGACGCGCATTCCGGATTATTGGTTTCTATGCGATATGGCATAGATCTAGTCCCCGATTAAGACTCGAACGTCTTCCGTCCCCGTATCGACGATTCCATAAAGTCGCTCGTTTATCGGTAAGAAGATCTCTAGCGGCGTAGTGTGCTTTTCGGTGTTCAAGCCGTTACTAGTTGAAACGTCAGAGCCGCCGAGAAAGACGATCGCGTTTCCGACGACGTGAAGATAGACGTAGCGATTAGTTTCGTCTTTTTCGATTAGCAGAGTCGGCGACGTCGTTACCGAAACGGCGGCCGATTTCATTTTCTGATCTTCGCTAAGACGTTCTCTAATTGTGCGAGGTTAGGTTTCTCGATGATTTCTCGGACGGCTTGAACGGATGCCGCTTCGCCGTAAGCGCCGAAAGTAACGAGCGAAACTTCGGCGAGATGAGCTTTAAGTCTTTCGACTACGCCGCTCGAAGTTTTGCGATCTTTCAATGGTTGAAAGCCGATCGAGAGATTCGTTAGAACGCCGTCCCGGACGAGCTCCAGAGCTTGATCGCCGACGTCCGTTTTCGAGATACGGAATTCGCCGTATAGTCCTTTTTTATCTTCGCGAAGTGTTGTCGCTTTTCCGAGTGGGAGAACTTGTTGGTCGTGGCCTTGTAAAAGTTTTACGCGATGAGCGGCACGAGTTACGGCTTCGAATGCTCCCATTCGAAAGACTTCGATTAGTCCCGGATGGATTCGTGCTTCGGTGTCGTAGGGGACACAGATTCCGCAAATAGTCCGACCGTCGCCTTCGGCGCGGACTTCTAGATCGCTTTCATATTTTCTAGTTTCTAAAGCCATAGCCCTATCCTATTCGTCTAGCGGTTCTTCTTCTTGTAATTCAATATCTACTCCCTCGGCTTCTTCGACTTCTTCGATTTCTTCCGTAGTTGTCTCTGGCTCTCCGATCGGTGGACGATTCTCGAAGTCGGCTCTTACTTCATCGACCGTTAAGAAGCCAGATTCAAGCGCGATCTTGTGAGCCTGATAGCGCGTAAGAGTGTCGGAGCGAAGTAGCGCGTCGGTGTTGAATTTCGCATACTGTCCGCGAGGAAGTAGATCCGTGAACGCCATTTCGATACGGGTAAGAAGCGGCGTGATCCCTCTTAGGAATTGGAGTTGTTCTTGCTCGACATTTGAATAGGTTCGCGACGAGTTCGGCGCTCCGAGATAGTAACCGGGGAGTCCGAGCATATTTGCTATTTCGGTGAGACTGAATTCTCGCGATTCGACTAACTGAGAGTCTTTAGCATTGTCGCTTAATTGTTGAAACTTTGTAGTCGAGTTTAGAACGGCCGGCTCGCGTGAAGTTCCGCCGTAATGCCGCATCCATACGGCCTTGAGCATATCGGCTTCGTCTTGAGTGAGGTCCGCGTTATCTGAGTAGAGAATTCCGGTCGGTTGAGCTCCGCCGTCGAAGTATTTCGCGGCGTAAGCCTGCATCGCGAGAGCCGATCCGATGCCTTGACGTTGAGCGGCGACGACTCCGAGGCCGACGATCTGGCCGGGAAGCGTAAAATTTTTAATGTGCATTATTCGTTCGGCTTCGTAAATTTCGTCCGCGATCTTGTAAGTTAAACGTCCGGCGATTCGCTCGATGTGAACTCTCGTCGGTGATACAGGGTAAATAGATTCGGGATAGCCGTTCGCGCCTATGTCGCCGAGAATGGCGATGTAGTTTCCGTGAATAACAAGAGACGCCGCCATAGCGGAGATCGTTTCGATTCTTGTCTCGTTCGGGTAGGGCCGCTCCAAGAGAGCCGGAATCGGTTCGATTCTCACGTCGCCTCTATAGGCGTGAATCGGTAGAGCGCCGATCGTGTCGGAGATTAAAGTAATGCCGCGCCATAAGCCGGGGATCGAGAGCGTCGTTCCTTCGTCTACGAAAGTTCCCGCGTAAACGGTGTCATAGTAACGCGAGACGCGCCCTAACGAATCGACGTAGGCGTTAGGTTGGGGCATCGGGAGAATCCCTTGACGCTTTTTTAGACGGAGTCGGTCGAAGATAGCCATCGCACTAAAGACTATATCTTAGACCGTAGGCGTAACGGGATTAGAAGATTAACGATCGCGGCTTAGTTTCGATTTTACGGTGGACGGAGTGATGCCATCCGAGGGTAGCCGCATAGAGCGGAGTTAGGTCGGCGTCGGTGTTCATTCTCGCCCAGAGCCAAGACTGACCGAGCGGACGTTTCTTAGCGTTTAGGATGGCGTCGTCTAGAACGCTTGAAGTTTTGACTTTTACGCTTCGATCGAGGATCGCGTCATAAAACAAGTTACAAGCCGAGACGACGTCTTGCGTTCGATATTTGACGACGTTCACTTGCAAATTCTGGAGCGGTTCTACTAGAGCTCCGGCCGGTGAATAGCCGTCTACGACGATCGGAGCTTTCCATCGTCGCGAAAGCTCTAGGCATCTTTGAGAGATCCAAGCTACGCCGGGTCGCGAGTCGATTACTTCGATTCGGCCTTGCTCGTCGGCGACGACAATAGACGCGCAAGAACGATCTAGCGAAACGTCGAGCCCGAACGAGAGTCGTCCCGCCGGAGCTACTTTCGCCGAGTTGCACGAATACCAGACTTTTTCGGGGATGAGTCGATCGTCTTGATTCGTCCAAGTGTTTAGATAGCTTCTTCGGAAGTCGGTTAAAGTCATCGTCGCGAGCGCGTGATCTATGGTCGAAGCGTCGATCGTCTGGCCGAGTGCCGGCATACACTTAGCCCAAGTCTCCGGATCGAACGGATCATCGTCCGGATCGGCGGACCATTCGAAGTAGGCGACCCCGTTTATTAGACCGTCTTTTATAGCTTGCCGTCCGGCGTCTACCTTGCGACGAAGAAACATAGACTCCGAAGTTCCGGCCGTTGAGACTATAAGAATCTGACCGTCTCTCTTAGTTGCCATCGCCGGCAAGAGCGCCGCTTCCCGAATCCCTTCATAGTCAGCGAACGCTTCGTCAATTACGGCAAGCGAAAGCGTCTTACCGTGTCCGGCCGTAGGTGTAGACGGGAGAACTTGAATTCTCGATCCATTCCGAAAGATAATAGATTCGTTTCCGTTAGCGGTGTAGATCCGTTTAATGGATGGCGCGAGCGTCGAGTTTTGTAAAGCCGGGACTTGATCGTCCATTAACTTACGGCGGGCATCGAATCCCGTTTGTGCCGTGTAAGCGATGGCTTGCGGACTACCCCAAGCCAGAGCCCTATGCAATTCCCAAGCTAGAACTAGAGCCGTCTTGCCAGACTGACGAGGGACCGTAACTACGATCTCGCGATAAGCCGGCGTGATCCCGTCGTCTAAGACTTCAAGGCCGACGTCGGCGATAAGCCTCTGCCATTCCATAAGCGGAGTCCCTAAACGTGCGGCGATCGCCGCTAATTCTGCTCCTCGAGTTTTACGACTCGGATTCCTTGCCGTCGCGTAACGCGGCATCGCGCCAAATTGAAGCGATGACTTCGTTAAAGTCTTCGACGTCATTAGCGCCGACCTGCCGAAGAATATCCTCGGCCTCTCGATATTGTCTCCAGAGATTCGCGTTCTCTGGATGCTCGTCTACGGCGCGAGCTAGAAGCCGGCAAATTTCGACGCGAGCCGAATCGACTTTCTCTAAACGGCCAAGACTGAACAAGGCTTCGATTAAAACTTCGATCGCGGCAACATTCGAGCCATAAGAAATAGTCCCGGATTTCTTTGGAATAACCGTAGTTTTCTTTTTTTTGCCGGGATTCTTCCGAATTTTTCCAGATTTGCCCGAATTCTTGACGGCCATAAAAACCCCAAAATATGCGACTAGAGAGAGAACTGC
>Ga0222714_10002689_pt1 | contig 18594 bp, 20 predicted proteins | sample C33_3DmetaG_FD_165048 | JGI IMG/M metagenome (GOLD analysis project Ga0222714, IMG submission 165048) | Estuarine water microbial communities from San Francisco Bay, California, United States - C33_3D | ecosystem: Environmental > Aquatic > Marine > Unclassified | place: USA: California...
CAAACGCTTTTTTAAATATAAGTTTTATTTTATGGTCTTAGAAGCTATATTTTATTTTATTTTTTTATAATAAATATGGTCTCATTTTATTAGATTTATTTTATTAATTATAAGAAACTTTTTAAAAGAAATATGGTGTTCTAATATTAACTAACAATATTTTTTCTTTTAATTTATGGTCTCAATAATAATCTCGGCAAATACCCAGCAGATTTGATGTAGATTTTTTATTCCTTTTATTAATTTATTTATTTAATTCTAAAACACACTAAATTTCTTTAGTATTTTTAATAAAAAATATTTAAATTTTCTATAAATCTATTGAGCTAAATTATATTATTTTATTTTATTTTTTCTAAATATTATATTTATCTTTTAACTAACACTATTAGCATCTTATTCAATAATCTTATTCATTAATATTCTATAGAAATTGCATAATTAGAATTTCATTGGATCTTATTGGCTAATGGATTTTATTTAATTTATTTAATCTTATTGAATCTTATTAAATCTTATTGGCTAATGGATTTTATTTAATTTATTTAATTTATTTAATTTATTTAATCTTATTGAATCTTATTGAATCTTATTGGCTAATGGATTTTATTTAATTTATTTAATCTTATTGAATCTTATTGAATCTTATTGAATCTTATTGAATCTTATTGAATCTTATTGAATCTTATTGGCTAATGGATTTTATTTAATTTATTTAATTTATTTAATCTTATTGAATCTTATTAAATCTTATTGGCTAATGGATTTTATTTATCTAAAGGTATCTTAATTCAATAAATTTAATTTTTAGATTTTTAATATACACAAAACTTAGTATTAACTCAACCATTTCTTTAATATTTGTTTTTGTTTTTAGTATTAAAATTAAAGTTTCAATAACTCTTTTTATTTCATTATTATAATATTTTGCTAGTTTTCTATTAATTCCATAAAATGTATACGCCATATATTTATTAAATTGCCAAGCAACATTTTCTAAAAATTTCCCTTTTTTATTATGCCAATTTTCTGGCATCATATATTTTAAACTTTGTAAACTTTTTGAATAACTTAATTCTAATTTATCATAATCTGAATATATCCATTTTCTATTCTTTTTATCATAATCAATATTATTTATATTCCAATCACTACTTGTTTCAGTTGTTAAAATATACTTATTTTCTGGTATCCAACAATTTATTGCAAAATCTTCATAATAATTTGAATAAAATTTATTCATTTTTATTAATTTTAAAATATTTATTTCAATTCAATTTTCAAATATTATATTAAACATTTAACTAACACTATTAGATTTCATTGTATTATTAATTCAACTAAAATATCTTTTTTTTTAGTATTTAATTTTATGTTAGTAATTTACTAATATTGTTTAACACAACCTTTAACAAATATTTTCTTTTAATTAAATATTCAATAATTTTAGTCAATTTCAAACAAATAAAAAAAATAAATACATATTAGAACGAATTTTAAGTTACTAATATTTTGTTAAATTATAGACAAATTCAAAAAAAAAATATAACCGATTTCTTTGAATCATTATTTCTATTTCAATATAAAATTTATATATTAATAATAATTTTATAACCGATTTCTATATTTTTCTATTTTAACAACTATATTAATTTAAATATTTATAACCGATTTCTTTACTTTATTAAATCTATTATTCCCATGGATATACAATCCACTTATCTTCAACATTTTCACCACTTTTATAATAACCTACATCTAATTTATTCAGTTCTATTGTCTTATTCTTTTTCTTATTTTGTAAAACAAAAAAACCAAGATTATTTCTTAATAATTTTTCTTCTTTTGTTAATTTTTCAACCAAATACTTTAATGTTTTTCTTGTATCATCAACTTCGTCCACTATCAAAATCCTCTTATTTCTTAAAATAGAAAAATCCATCCATTGAATTATTCTTGGCTCATCTATCGATACATTATTTTCATCATAAGTACTCATAGTTATCACATATATTGGTACATCAATACTATTTCGCAAAATCCTCGCAGGAATTAATCCTCCTCCCCCTATTGCTAATATCACATCTGGGTTAAATTCCTTCTTTATTATTGAGCCATTATCCCTACAAAGTTTATCCAACTCTTCATAACTATAATAAACCTTCTCTACCATTGAAATAATTAACATTATTGATATATTTTTAAGTAAAATATCAATTGTAAAATATAGAAAATATTAATAAAAAATATATTTGACTTTTTATAATAATATTAGTATTTTTATTTTAGTTTTCTTTTTAAAGTGTATATTCCCAATTGTTCCCCCTTGAAACCATTGCTTCTGCAATTTCAAATTCCTCATATGTAAATTTATTTCTACATGTAACTTCATGATTTTCTACAACCTCTCTCTCTTTATCTTCAAAACCACAATCATATTCGCATTCATAGGAAACATCGTATTCATCTTCTTCTACTGATTCTTCTTCTGATTCTTCAGAATCTTCTATATCTTCTTCACTATCTGTAATTTCATCATTAAAATGCTCTAGTGCCTGTTTAAATAATTCCTCAGTATCCATTTGCCTAATACTTTTATCCTCGAAAATATCATATTGTTCATTCAAAAGAGTTAGAATTTTCATACAATGTTCCAATCTAGTTATCAAACTATCATACATGAATTCCCTTGATTTATGAATAATATACCATGAAAAATGATAAAATCCCAAAAAATAAAGCACCAAAATCATAATTTCATTGGCATTTTTATATTCACTCTCTAGATACCCATATTCATCATAATATAATGTTTGTGTCTCGTTATTGTAATACAAAATTGTGCTATCCATTGGTATTGTTATAAATGTTAAAAAAAAATATTAATTTATTCTTAAATCAATTTTTAATTATCTTTTTATTTATTTATATATTTAGATACCAGTTACACTCCTAAACTCTTCACTACTAAGCAACACCCTTTCTACACTATTATACTTATCATGTTCCATTGCCTTCACAAAAATCTCATATGGTGTAATAGAACTTACCTTCACCTCTACCTCCTTACCATCTACTTCAACCATCTTTGTCTCTTCCTCTGCTGCCTCACCATATAGAATATACTGAAGTACAGACTCCGACCGACCAGCAAGAAGAATTACTCCCTTATACTTCTGATCAACCTGAACTCCATTTGATTCACTATTCAGATTATGATACACAATCAATGGAACCTTGTGATATCCAGCACGAATCCACTTCTTCTCAATACTCTGATGCATAGTCTCCCACCTATCTACAGCAGTCATTGAATCCTTCCCCGAATATCCGTAACTGCAATTGAGTCCACCCATTGCATCAAACTCTCCATCTGTACCAATCCAAAGTACTGGAAGCTCACTCTCTGGAACCTTGTTTTCCACACAAAGCTTAATCATTGCATCATGCAGTCCTTCATAATTTGTGCTACCACCACTATGTCTCATAATCGCATTCATCCTCTCAATAACATTCATAGGTGAACCATCATTTCGCTTGAATGAAAAGCAATATGGATTACTTGTGAAACTAAAAGCAATATCCCTAAACTTCTCAGAAGCAACACAAGAAATGAAACATGCCATTCCTGTAGCAATCTCAAGTGGACGGTTTGGCTCCTTGTCTACCCATGTCATTGAAGCAGACACATCAGCACAAGCCACAATATTCCCTGATGCTAATGCCGCAGCCACCTCACTCACTTCATCTCCAATACGCTCCCTAACCTCATCAAACTTATCACGTGTATCAAGAATCTTCTTTTCCCAAGCAGCAAGCTTTCCCTCACGAATAGCAACAGACTTAGCCTTTGTAGCCTGGTAAGCAATAGTATGAGGAAACAAACCACCAACATTCATCTTTGATGGGTCCCTAAACATATCACGAGTCCGCTGGCGAAGATCTACACGAAGTTCATTCTCTGGAAACCGATTACCAGTTTCATCCTCGTATTCTGATGGAGGTGTCTTAATCTTCTCATTCAGAAACGCCTTCATCTGACGAGAACTACACAATGCTGGTACCGCACTTGGATTAACAAGGTCCCATCGATTTGATGTCATCCTTGTTTCCACAATCTCAAGATACTCATTCAATAGAGAATTCAACTGACGCCATGACTTCTTCGCACCAAATGGTACACCCTTATCTACTGGCCATGGTAGTGTCTTTCCACCAATACGCTCCTTAAGTGATGCTCGAATCATATAAGATACATGTGACTGTACAAATAGCTTTCCAGAAGCATCTGGAACATACCAGCAAAGACGCTTGTTTTCTGGTGAAGATTCACGAACACACCACTCGCCAACTCGAGAAATTGAAGGAGACTCCTTGCTTGTAGAAGCCTTGAAAGACCTAAGGTCTTCAACCTTCATGTCTCGAATATTGTTTGGACGCACATATTCTGCCAAAAGCTTAAGATCCTCACTACGCTGGTTTAGCATAGACTTTCGAATCGACATAATCAAATTATTATACTTATCATACTTTGTCTGCTTTGGCATATCCATCTCATTAATAAGTCCCCAAATCAATGGACCATCCTTCCAATATCCAATATCACCAAACAAGCCTGCCTCAACAATCATACAACATGTCTTTGGAAACATGTTATACAAAGCAAGGAAGTACCTATATCCAAGCAACTTCTCCTTTTCTCCATCACGAGCATGACGCTTGTGAACCCAAAGACGAAAGATATTTAGAGCCGCAAATTCCCTTTCTGTTGGATCAGAAATTGAATTCACATCACGAATCATAGAATTAATCGCCTTGTCAATATATTCAACTGGAGTATCCTTGTTAAAGTTTGTAAATGCATCAACAAAAGATGATCCAGAAGTCTTCAGCTTGAGAGCACCATTGTCTCCCTGAACAAAGTTCGCACGCTTAGTTACTGCAGTCGCAAAAGCCATTCTTGTTTGTAGTGTTAGTTATTGTGATATCAATACATTTCTATTAAAATCTTAAATCAATTTTTTTTTCATTTTATTTTCCTTAAGTATTTTTTAGGTAATCCTAGATTAACTACATTACTACAATTAATGCATCCATTTAAAAATGTTTTTTTTTATATTAAAATTGATTTTCAAAATTATTTTCTATATTTTATTAAAATATTATTTCATCATGAATCTCTCAGTTGACCAAACCCTAAAATCAGTAATATCCTACTTGGAAACTCAAGGTGTTATTGTTGATTATAATGAACTCCACAACCACATCATGTCCACAAAGCAAAATGTAGCGCAAAATGTAGCTCAAGACCCAGCAAAAAATAAAAAAATTAAACTAAAACCCAAGAAAAAAAATGTCAACACAAATGACAATACAAAGAAAGAAAAGGATTCTACTTCTGTTTCAGAAAAAACTTCAGAAAAAACTTCAGAAAAAACTTCAGAAAAAACTTCAGCTAAACCTAAGAAACTAAAGTTTAAACCAAAGGTTAAGGCTAAAACAACAGATTACCAGTATTTTATTGAAATTTGTAACTCAAACAATCTTTACTACTTCCAATTTAATGATGAAAACAATTGGAAAGGACCTTCCATTAAGGTTGATCAAGACACTTTCAATTTTGACTTGTTTAAAGATATTGAATTACACGTTTTAGAAGGATACGGCTTCGCTATTGTTAGACCTAAAAAACATGAATCTGACAAAAAGATTGTTTACAATGAACTTAACTATGATAACTGTAAGCTTATGGATGATGATATCCTATCTCTTAATGGTACTGACGATGAATCACAAAACGATTATGATGCCGATACTGATTATGAAGAAGAAGAAATTATTACTGAAGATTGGACATACATTCCAAAAAATATTATTTACCAACTCGATACTAAAACAAACAATATTTATTGTAACCAAACAAACCAATATGTTGGAAAGAAAATTGATGACTTCAACATCGATTATGAAACTAAAGAACACGAGTTTATTACAATTGAAGCTTAGATAAGTAAGCTATTTTAGCCTTAATAATATTTATAACTCAATATTATTTTGAAATTCAATAATATTTTAAAAATTGAAAAATTTTCTTTTTATTTTTTTTTGATTACTTTATCATGCTCTTGGAAGAAATACTTAGACAAGATATTTTTAATCTCCTTCAATGTGTTAGTATCAAATTTAATATACCATTAAATCAACTTCTTAAAAGATATATTCCAAATATTAAACCTTACAAAAAAATTAAAAGAAAAAGAACAAATTATGGTAAAAAACCATGCTTTAATATCCCAAAAGATTATAAATGTATTGCTCGTTGTTGGGGTGGCAAAGATTCTGTTAAATACATTGTTAAAGATAAAAAATGGATATATGGTACACGATGCAAAATCCACAAATATGGTAGAACCAATTATTGCTTAACACATCTAAAACAAGTTAAAAAAAAAGGTCATCCTGAACACGGTGATTTTGATAAAAAAGTACCTCATAATCATTATCTTAAGTACAAAAAAAAAATTGAATTCAAGTTCAGATTACAAGATATGAATACATAATAACACTTCAACAACACAATCATGGACACACAATTTGATTTCTGGGCTCATTGTTGGTATACTACTACTTGGACAATGGAGAACTTCCCTTCTATTCAAGATTATCACCATTTAGAAATTCTTAATCAAAAAGAAAAGGAATATCAAGAAATGCTCGAATTTTATGGAGATAATAAATACTACGATGAAGAAAATGACTACTTTAATGAACTTAATGAAATTGATTATATCTACAGGGATAACTATAATGATGATTATATATCATCTTCAAGTGATTCAGAATATGATGATTACGAATATATTTAAAGAATATTTATATTATTTATAAAAAAACTATGGGGCATAGTGTAAAAGAGAATTTATAGAAAAATCATTTATTTATTATAAAAATAACAAACAAATTTTTTTATTTGATTTGTGTAGATTTACTATATTTTATATTCTATTATTCTATTTTATTCTATATTTTCAAAATTGATTTGTTTACTTAAAGTATTTTTATTTATATAAAACATGGGATCAATGATTTCAAAAAACGAATTAGAAGAAATAGAAACATCACTAATAAATACTAAAAATAAACATCCTCATAGATTACTTATAGCTACAATTGTTGCTGGATTGTTTAGCTACTACATCATAAATACAATAAATCAATATTTGTAAAATAAAAATTGATTTTATAATAATCTAAAAAAATAGGTATAATTACATTTCAAAATGTCAAACACTAACATGGATACTTGCGCCATTTGCTGCGATGATATTGAAAATACATGTGATGGTTACACCACAAAATGTAACCATACTATGCACAACACTTGTTTGACACATTGGCTCTTTCTCAAAAACAATTGTCCAATATGTCGACATAACTTGTGTGGAAAAGAGAATGAAGAAGAAGAAGAATATGATTCTGAAGAGGAAGAAGAACATGAAGTCGAAGACATCCAACTTAACTTCTCAAACAAAGTGTATACTTCAAGCTATTCATCTGTTTTGGAAAGCATTAGGGAATTGATTTTTAGACTTAGTACTAATGAAGAAGAGCAAGAAGGTTTCACACCAATTTACAATTGGATTTATTATCCTACAAATGATTTGTACACAACGAAAATAAATACTCGTAACGAAATTATTAATATTACCCTAGCAAGTGCACACATTTATACAACATTGTTTCTTGACGTTCAATTTAGTGCAATTTCAAAAAAAATTACAAAGTATATTAACAGTACATCTACAAAACACATCTATGTTTCAAATTATACAAAACAAGACCTCCCTACAAAGATTAGTTGCTTTTAAATAAATATTTTTAAAATTGATTTATATATTTAAATATTTTTTTTTATATAAACACTATGGAATTCTTCCCAAAGTTTCAAAAAATTGACAATGAATCGTCTTTTGATTATGGCACTATAGAAAAAAAAGAAGATGGTTACCATGTTAATAATATTCTTGTCGAAAATAACAGAGCAATCCATAACGATGATGTATATCTTCAAAACAGCAAAGTAGTTAATATCAAACAACGAAACAATACACTTATTGTTGGTATATTACAACTTAATAATAACACAAAATATGGATTTACTAAAAGAAATATACCCTACTTTAAATTTGTTCCTATTTCAAATAAATACCCTCCATTTATAGTTCCTTGTAAAAAAAAACTATTAAAACAACCTTACTACTTAGTTATCAGATTTAATAAATGGGAACCTTCAAATAAACATCCTATTGGACAAATTGAACATTATATTGGTTATGTTGGTGATAAAAATAATGAAACCACAATGCTTCTATACAAAAATAATATTTATCCAAATAAAAATAAAATAACATATAATGATTATTTACCAAACACTAATATTGATTACAACACCTTTAGTATTGATCCTGATTCTTGTAAAGATATTGATGATGCCTTACATATAGAAGATTTAGGTAACAATAATTTTATTCTTGGAATACATATTGCTAATGTTGGTGAACACGTTAATCTAATTAACACTAACACTTACTCAACTATCTATTTAGATGACTCGCAAATAAATATGTTGAGTGATAATGAAACATATAATGTATATTCACTCGGAGAAAAATCACCTAAAAAAGCTATATCACTTATTTTAGAATATAACAACTACAAACTTAATAAATATTATTTCAAAAAATCTACCGTTTCTAATACTCCTTTATCTTATAATAAAGCTGAATCTTTAAAAGAAACTACTAGTTCTATTATTCATACACTATACAACTTCACAATTAAATTACTTGGATTTAATGAAATTAAAATTACTAAATTGGTAGAATATTATATGATTCTTTATAATAATCTCGGTGCTGAAATACTTTATAACTATGACAAAAATACAATTCTTAGAACACATGATTGTAATGGTAATATTGACGAAACAAATGAACTTTCTAAATATCTTAGTATTTTAAATAAAAATGCAGCAAAATATGAATCAAACCCAACTAGTACTAATCACTCCGATCTAAAACTATCATATTATTCACATATAACATCTCCTATTAGAAGACATGTAGACATTATAAATCAAATAAATATTTTAAAATTTTTAAACAACTCTCCTATTGTATCTACCAATTATCTAGAAGACATTAATATTTTTAATAAAAATCTTAGAAAATTCTACAACAACTATAAGAAACTAAAACTACTTTATAGTATTGAAAATAATATAGAAACATATGCATACATTATTAATATTAATAAAAATAAACTAAAAATATACATACCTAGTCTAGAAATAGAACATAGTTTTATCGCTATAAGTCACAAGCTTTTAGATTCAAATAAAATAAATTACGATGATAATTACTTAATTATTAATGATACAAAATTAAATCTATATGATAAGATAAACATTAAACTAACACCATTAGTTCTTGAAGAAAAGTTTAATAAAAAATTCAATATTAATATTTTAGAACCATCCTTAATCTTTTATTAAATTTATTCTTACTATTAATATATTTACATTAGATAATACATATTTTATTATTTTTTTATTTCAAAATATATAACGATTCTGTAGTAACTTGATCTCTAATTAATAATTGTTCAATACCCTCTAGCTTCTTCAACATATCACTATTATTAACCATTGAACATATATTCTTAATGTTCTCTATAATATTATTAATTCTAAGAATATTTCTAATAAATGTTCCCTCATAAATATTATCGTATTTTACATAAATCTCATATATACTTCTTCCACAAGCCCAATCATATGCTGGACCAATAAATGACAAATACAAATTCCAATCTGTTTCAATATCTATTTTACATTGGTTATATTCATAATCTCCAAAATCTTGAGCAATATAACTAATATGATTCAACTTATTTTTTAATACCTTTGGTACATCCAACTCATCAAAATTAACTTCATTTGATTTTTCTTCTATAAATGTTGACACTAATGCTACTATTTCCTCCTTGGTTATATCATCAAATAATTTACTATTTAATACCTCCGTCAAAATAATTTCATTACATTCACTAATCTCTGATGCTATTATCCCCTTCACTAAAACCTTATTAGTTTCTTGACAAATATAGTAGTTATCCTTCAAATATACCAACATCTTCTTAACATCTTCATTAACAAAATCCTTACAATAATCAATAGAACTTTCTAGATTACCTATCCTCTTTATATTATCCAAATATTTATTATATCTAGAATACAAATTACCAAAGCTCTTGATTTCCTGTTTCATCTTATTCAATTTAACTATTTCCTTTCTAGCAGCATTTCTGCTCATATTCTTTACTACATTTTCCTTAATAATATATTCTTTAATTTGTTTTAATTCTTCTTCCTTCAATCCATGAATGTTATTTGACTCCAATTTTTCCTTTTCTATTTTAAACATTTTAATATTTTGCTTATTATCAACATTCAATAATGAACTATCCATAAACTTATCCAATTCATGTTCCTCATTAATCATAATCTTCAATAGAAATTGATAATTTAATTTAAATTTTGATACTATACAAGGACTCTTCCCTGTCATCATTTTCTTTAATTCTATACTCTCCATTAATTCATCATTAGGTAGAATAATCACATTCCCAAATTTATCCAAACCTCTCCTTCCCGCTCTTCCAGCCATTTGTAAATATTCATCTGTTCTCAAATATCTAAAACTATTATTCGAATATTTCATTAATTTTGGAAATATAACAGTTTTTGTAGGCATATTAACTCCAACAGCAAAGGTTTCTGTTGCAAACAACACCTTAATTAAACCCTTTGCAAACAATATTTCAATAACTTCCTTCAAAATTGGTACTAATCCAGAATGATGATAAGCAATCCCCTTTGTCACTAGTTGATAAACACTATGATATTGTGGGGATTTCTCATAGATTTTCTTGTAATTTCTCATTTCATAATCAAATATCTTACTTATATTAGCACTAGTTTCAGCATCTACAAAACTCTTATGCATACTCTTAGCCAATCTTTCACATTCTTTTCTCGAAAAAACAAAGAACAATGCTGGCAAATAATTTTTTGTTTTTAGAAATTCACAAAATTTATTTATAATCTTTGAACTACCTATTGTCTTATATTTTTCCCTAATTATATCATAATTTTGAAACTTACCCTTGTTATCAACTATCTTAGTTATTTCATCTTCCTCGTAATTATATATATAATGTTCCAATGGTACAACTCTATGCGTTGTAGGTATCAAATTTGTTGTTTTCTGCTTTATATCTCCAACCCATGTAGCAAACTCATTTGCCTTATCAATAGTAGCAGATAACATAATCAATACAATATTCTTTGGCATCAAAATTAAACATTCCTCCCATACTCTTCCCCTATCTGGATCATTAATATAATGTACTTCATCGAAAATAACCTTATCAACTTCATCTATATTTATATGGTTTGACTCCTTTTGATATAATATATTTCTTAGAATTTCTGTTGTCATAATAACACATTGTGCATCTGGATTAAATTTAATATCACCTGTCAAAATACCAACATCTGGAAACTTCTGCTTTAATTCAAACAATTTCTGATTCGATAAAGACTTTATAGGTGATGTATAAATAATTTTTTTATTTTTTGCTAAAGAATCTGCTATACCAAATATTGCTGGTACTGTTTTACCACTACCTGTGTGAGCTGTTACCAAAACATTCTCGTTTTTCTTTATACATGTTATAGCATGTTTTTGGAAATCATCTAACTCAAATCCAAAATCATATGGATCACTATTGAAATCACCTTTGAATTTCTGATCCAACAATTTATAATATTCAGACATTTTTAAGAATTGTATGATAGTTTGTAATATAATAAAAAAAATCTATTTATATACTTTTCAATTTTATATTTAATTTATTACGTATTTACTTATTTTTGACAAATAACTATAATATGGATGCTTCATAAAATTAATCATCTTATTCAACTCCTTAACCAACTCCTTAACCAATTCTTCATCACTTTGGTTCTTACACAAATTTACCTTTGGAGGATAAATACCCTTGATTTTACATGGCTTATAGCACCTAGAAAAATCTACCAACATAGAATAAATTGCTGTCCTCATTATTACTCTTGTACTTTGTTTCTATATATTTAAAAAAAACAATTCAATTGTTTTTTTTTTTTATTCATTTCTCTTTACATTTTCAAATTCATCACATGAAGAATCTGATATTAACATAACTGGCCTACAAATCTTTTTTCTATTTTTCTTTGTTTTTGGCTTTTTATTAAGCTTTTTATTAGTTTGTTTGTTCAGATTCTTAAAAAAGGATTCTTGGATACTATCCAAATCATAACCCTCTTTAACATATTTTTTTATAAGTAAATCAAAATCCTTATCCATTTTATAAATATCTATTTAAATCTTTATACTAGAAAAGAATTAATTATAAGTTCTTTTTTTTAAGTGCTATACTATTGAAGCTCTAATAATATAATTAGGTTTCTTCTTACATATAAACTTAATAAAAACTAAAACAAATAGTTCAGCCAATAATGTAGTATCAGCAACCAATAAAGGTATAACATCTATTAAAACATCATATACTATAAATAATATAGTAGTTAAAATTTGAAATAATAAAAAATATATTGTTAATTTACACTATCTTGTCTTATAGACTTCATATAATTATGGAAATAATGAAATAATATAACACGAAGAAGCAACATAACCTATACTATCATTTGTTAAAACCATAAATTTAATTTAATTATTTATAATAATAATAATTTAATATTCTTAAATATCGATAAATAATCTTTTTTGCCACTTTTTTGGCCTTAGTCCATATATACTTCCTATTCTACTATTTCTCAAAATCCATCTACTTGTCTTATATTTATGCATTCTTATTACAACTTCTCCACCTTCACTAAGCTGTTTCATTATAGCTTTAGCTTGATTATGTTTAAAAATCTCTGAAAATATTATATTGGCACTTCTAAAAACCTTTTGTGAATCATAATTATCATAAATTTGTATATCTTCAACATATCCCAAACACAACTTCACAAATAATTCACGTACTTTTGATATTGTAATATCTTTTCCAATAAAAGGAAGAGTTATTGTAGTTGTCATATTTAATTTATTCAACAAAATACTTGAATTTTTATTGAAACAAATTTTCAATTTTTTTGTAATTTCTTTAATAAATAAAAAAAAATATTAACTAAAAATTCTATTAATATCATAATTCTTTATATATTTTAGCAATTCTTGTTCAGTGCTTTTAGCCTTATCATCCCATTCTCTTAAATTTAAATGCCAAAAAAATAACTTATCATGTTCAAAATTAATAACTTCATCTTCATTCATTTTTCCACCTTGATACTCAAATGTCTTCTTTGATGCATCAGATAAATTGTTATAGTAATCTTCATTTTTTGTTATTAAATAACGTTTTGTATTTATATGATTCTTTACTAAACTACAAACATTCTCAGAAAATCCCAGATTTCTTAAATAATTTGCACCCTCTATTTCATGATTCATAACACCATAATCACCAATTTTACCTAAATTACTATTTTCAAATTCCAATAAATGTCCAACATCATGTAAAAAAGCACCTAACTTAATTTCACTTGGACTAACATTTGAAAAATCAAATTTAGAAGCATTATCCTCTATAAATTTTTCAGCTAAAAAATATGCCTGTAAAGCATGTTCATATTGCGATACATCTTCACCTATATATCCAGAATCACCATATTTATTATAAATTTCTATAATTTCTTTCATTTTATAAATCAAAATAAATATATTCTTAAATAAAAATTATTAATAAAAAAATTGATACTTATAATAATTTTGTAATTATTTTTAAAATATTACAATCAAATCATTTTGAGTAAAACAATGTTTAATGCTAATGCTATGGAATTATTAAATTTTGATATTTTATTAAACATATGCAAATATCTAAACAAAACTGATTTACTACAATTTCTAGAATTTCTAAGAATATATCACAATGCCATATTTATAAATATATGCGATCATTATAATAAATCTATTAACAAGAAATATAAAACATTAGATTTAATTGATACTTTATTTACTAATATTGATAGTTACAACAATATAAACTCATATATGAAAATAAAAGAACAATTATTTAAAAATCACTGTATTACAAAAAGAAAAAATCATATTAATGCTAATATTGCCCTAATTACACATTATTCTAATAAATTAAAAAATAAAAAAAAAATTAAATTTAATAATATAACAAGCTGTTTCAGAAGTAGAATTTTATTAGAACTATTTAATATTTCTGACTCTATATATTTAAAAAATATTGAATTACCAATATCATATATGCTAACTATTAAAGATAGTTTATATAAAATATAAGTAATATTATTGATTGTCTACTACCCTTTCTCTTTGCTCTTTTCTTTCTTTTGTTCCATCACTCTAATATACTTGCTATTATACATTTCTTTTGTATTATTACTACCTTTTTTCCTCTTTACTGGATCTCTTTTAGATGAACCAGAACCACCACCACCCTTTTGTTTAACGCCATCTTTGAATTTAGGCTGAAACGAGTAATCGTCATCATAGTAATTAGGCATTTTCTTAAAATTACTCTACAATTTATTATCAAATAATTTCAATTTTTTTTTGTTCTCCTAATATAACTATCATTAGCTAAACTACTTATCTTAAAAAAAAATACATGTAACAACTTATTATTCGTAGTTGAAATTACAAATTTTACTTCATCTACATATATTTCATAAGTAATTTTTATATCTGTACCTTCTATTAATTCATCTAATCTAGTTATAATATCTTTTGAATCCTCATAACAAACTTTAAGAATAGACTTATATTGTTTCTGTTGAAACTATTGGAACTAAATTATACATATAATCTATAAGTTATTTTATTCTATTTCTGGACTTGGTGATTCTGGAAAATAACTTGGTGATTCAGGACTATAACTCGGAGATGGTGGGCTATAATCTGGAGAATGAGGCATATAATCATATGGGCTTTGAGGATAACTATAACTAATACTTAAATTAGAATTATAATTTATATGTTTTTTTTGAATATCACTATAATTACTATAATTTTTTAAATAATTTATATAATAAAATTGTCTATAAATTTTATATTCTGCATTAACTGCTATTGTTACTAGTTTATTATAGGCACTCATAAGATTATAAATGTTTTCTGTTTCTATATAAAACCATGGGAAACCTTTACTAAAAAATGTTGGTGTTTTTAAAACAATTTTACTTGAAGTTTGTTGTTGAATATTAGTTATATTTTTTTGTTTTTTACCTAAAATAAATCCTATATGATCCTCATGTACACACAAAAAAGTTCTATACAAATTTTTAGATTTATGATATTGTAAACCATTCCTTGTTTTTTCCATTAAAGAAATATCCATAATTAAATTAATACAATTTATAAAATATAATTACCTTTAATATATTAAAAACTATTTTATTATAAATATGACTTAATAAAAAAAATATGCCCTCAGCAGGATTCGAACCTGCATCTTTATGTTAGATATTTCATATGCTCTCCCCGTTAAGCTAAGAAGGCTTTAGGCCGGCCCCAGGAATCGAACCTGGATCTTCCGAGAAAAAGGGTCGGTGCTCTATCCATGGCAACCCTACAAAAAGGCAGGGGTTTCCCGTTGATGGTGCACCATCAACTCGGCCTTAAGCTAGACCAGCTTATGGTTGTCATTTAACGTCTGACCCAACGACAATATCCCCTACGGGGTTTGAACCCGTGACCCTAGGATTAAGAATCCTATGCTCTGCCTTCTGAGCTAAGGGGACAATAAATATAATTATGTAACATTAAATCATTTTTTTTTACAATTTGTATAAATTTAATTTAAAATAACTATGTAAAATTCAAATTATATAAATTTACTTATATAAATAAACTTTAGAAATTTTATTATGTGGGAACAAAATTTATAAAATGTAGAATATAATTAGAACAGAAAATATTTTATTTATTTAAAATAATCATAAAATAATATAATATTCTACTAAATAAAAAAATAATATAATATTCTACTAAATAAAAAATAATATAATATTCTACTAAATTAAAAATAATATAATATTCTACTAAATAAAAAATAATATAATATTCTACTAAATTAAAAATAATATAATATTCTACTAAATAAAAAAAGTTTATTTATTTAATCATAATAAAGTATAGGAGCGTGCGTTATCTAGGCTACTTTCGATGTCCAAATCTTGACGTTTCATGTTAGTTGTTCTCGGGTGTTCTTGGTCCTTGTTCAGGAGACCTTGGTGGCATGTAGTCTGGTGAACGCGGGGCGTAGACCGGCGAATCGGGAGGAGCAAACAAGGCTGCTTCCACTTTGAACGATGGCGAAAGCGGTGCGTAAGGAGGAGATTGTGGGGCGTAAGGTGGTGATTGTGGTGTGTAGGAAACTGGCTTTGGTTCCATGGTTTCAGGATTCTTCTTCAACTTAAACTTCTTTTTTGGAACTGGAGCCAACACAAATGACGTGTCCTCTGTTGGTGCCTGTGGGGGAGGTTTTCTATGTTGAGAAACATGTTGTCGATGAAGGTTTTGTCCAACTCTTGGAACACGGCGGTTTGCTTCATTGGCAATTGTGCGAAGGCGATTGTACGCCTCACATACATTTGATTCAGAAGTTCCCTTGATTAGAAACCAAGGGAAACCACCAGAGAACGAATTGGGGTCCTGAATCTTAATGTAGCACTTGCAATCTGCCGAAATCTTCTTGACAGTAGCACCCTTTCCTCCAATCACAAATCCGACATGATCTGGATGAACACCAAACCAAGCCTGGAATTGAGTGACAGTAGTGAAAGGAACGCCATGTTTTCCATGAGACACATGAGTATTTGAGTAATCCATATTACTGGAGTGCGTTTGAAAGTAATAAAGGAGGTGTTAGTTCGCAAAAAGGGAAATTACTATATGTACTAAATTAATATGATTTCAATTTTATTTTACATTCTTTTTTGTAGAAATTATGTAGATTCTATATCTTTCTCTATTTCATATGTTTCCCATGCCTCTCTTTGATATATTTTACATGTTTCTAATACATTATCTGAATTTATAATTCCTCTACCAACAATAATTATATCACTTCCATTAAGGATTGCTCTTCTTGGTGTTATATATTTTTGATCACTACTATCATTTCCCTCATCTAACTTTACACCTGGTGTAAAATAGATAAATTTATTATGGTTTCTATCCCTAAAAAATATATTTTGACATATATATCCTAATACTGTATTATCATAATCTTTTCCTATATCTAATACCTTTTTTGTATAAGTATAATCTAATAAATTTTTATTGTTTGACATTTGAGATACAAGCAAGGCAAATTGTCCACTTTTTCTTAACTTATCAAATTCTGCGATTTGTCCTTCTCCAACTATACCATGAAATGTTATAAAATCAGCCCATTCTCTTATTTTATAAATGCCACCTGTAAATTGATGTTTAAAAGTATTACCAATATCACCAAATTTTCTATCTTCAATTATTAAAATATTATTAGTCCTACATAATTTCACTAAATCATCCACAAATTGACTATTAAAATCCTCTATTATATCACAATGTAACTTTACCATAACTATATTATATTTTAATAATTCAATTGTTTCTAATATTTTACTTGTTGTTGTATAATCTAAAGATACACAAATATTACTTTTCTTTTGTATTATATTTTTTCTAATAGTGTTAACAATATTAACTGAACTCATTTCTTTTTTAAAATCATCAATAGTAAACAAACTTTCAATATTATAACCAATTTCTTTTAACTTTTCCATTCCTCCCTCTTTTCTATCTACAATTACTATAATCTTCTTTATATTAAATTGCTTCAAATGCTCTAAACTCTCTATTAAACTTGCACCACTTGTTAATATATCATCAATAATTACTAGCTCATCACCTTCTTGAAATTCACCTTCAATCATTTTTAAAGTTCCATGATTCTTCTTTTCTTTTCTAAGTAATATATTTGGAACATCATACATAATACTAAGTGTTTGAGCATAAGGAATTCCAGCATATGGTAATCCACATATATTCCATAAATCAGTACCAATATCTAAACAATCATATATTAATTCACAAATTTGTTTTAAAATACTTGGATGAGAAACTAAACATCTTAAATCTACATAATAATTTGATTGTTTGCCAGATTTTAATAAAAAATTTCCTTCTTTAAAACAACCCAACTGAATAAACTTTCTAATTAATTCATTTTTATTTAGCATTTTATTTTATATTATTACTACAACTTTAATTTTAAGTATTTATTTTTAAGTAAAAAAAAATTGGTTTTTGTTTTTTTGTTTTTTTATTGAGTTTTATTGTTTTATTCTTTTTTTTTTTTTTTTTTTTTTTTTTTTTTTTTTTTTTTTTTTTTTTTTTT
>Ga0222714_10002691_pt1:2500-18586 | contig 18586 bp, 28 predicted proteins | sample C33_3DmetaG_FD_165048 | JGI IMG/M metagenome (GOLD analysis project Ga0222714, IMG submission 165048) | Estuarine water microbial communities from San Francisco Bay, California, United States - C33_3D | ecosystem: Environmental > Aquatic > Marine > Unclassified | place: USA...
TAAGTATCTTTATTTCTACTTAAACACAAAATATTTTCAAAGATTTTGCACTAAAAAATATAAAAAATCGATTTTATCTAAAAATTATGATTAATAAGTAAAAATAATACGAGTATTAATCATAATAAAGTTTAATTCAATGCTGAATAAAATTTGACATTATTTGTAAATCTAAAGTACTATAATCTTAACTTCAGATTAATGCTTTTTATGTCAAAAACAATACAATATGAAATGATGATTCTTCTAACTGAAGAATTTAATGATAACGAGTTAAAAACTTGGGCTTTTAATTATGCTAAAACTTTAAGAAAATTAAATGTATCTGAAATTTCAGTAGTTTCAAGAGGTAAACGAGATCTCGCATATGAAATTGCAAATCAGAAACGTGGAAATTTTATTCAAATTAATTTTTCAAGTGTCCCAAAACATATAGAAAAATTTTCAAGTAGTTTAAAATTTGATTCAAATGTTTTAAGATTTTTAGTTTTGAATAAGACAGATAACGTAAAAAATTTTTAAAAGTTTTTTACGTTATTAGATTGAATTAGAAATAAAGATGTGTTATTATTCCATTAATAGGTATTTCCTCAGTAGCTCAGTGGTAGAGCAATCGGCTGTTAACCGATTGGCCGTAGGTTCAAGTCCTACCTGGGGAGTTTAAAATAAATTAAAATTATAAAAAACATGTTTGATCCTTTAAAAGTTGGAGGTAGAGTATTTTCTTCACGTTTAATGTTAGGAACTGGTAAATATCGAACTAGTGAAGATGCAATAAAAAGCATTGAAATAAGTAAATGTGAAATTGTTACAGTTGCTATTAGAAGACTACCTACAAATATAAATGACGATAATATTAGTTTTCTAAAATCTTTAAATTGGAAAAATCTTTGGTTGTTGCCAAATACAGCAGGTTCACAAACAGCTGAGGATGCTATTCGAATGGCTTTTTTAGGTCATGAATTAGCTTGTCAATTAGGTCAAGAAGATAATTTTTTTGTTAAATTAGAAGTTATTTCCGATCCAAAATATTTATTGCCTGACCCTATAGGAACTTTAAAAGCAGCAGAATTTTTAGTAAAAAAAGGATTCACGGTTTTACCTTATATTAATGCTGATCCCATGTTAGCATTACATCTCGAAGATCTCGGGTGTGCTACTGTTATGCCACTTGGTTCACCAATTGGTTCAGGTCAAGGATTAAACAATTTATCTAACCTTCAAATTATTATTGAAAACGCAAATATTCCTGTTATTATCGATGCGGGAATTGGAGCTCCAAGTGAAGCTACAATGGCAATGGAATTAGGTGCGGATGGAATTTTATTAAATACAGCTATAGCTCAAGCAAAAAAACCAGAACAAATGGCCTTAGCGATGAAATTGGGAGTTGAAGCAGGACGATTAGGTTATTTAGCTGGTCGAATGGAAAAAAAATATTATGCTACGCCTAGTTCTCCTATAAGTCAAATTAGTCAAATATAATAATAAATAGTATTTTATATCTTATTGTTTCCGATATAGAATACTATTTATTAATATTTGTAAACAAATAATTTTCGATATTAATTGAATTTTCCTTCTAATAATTTTTGTAATTGTTCAAAAGATTCTTTAATTGACTCAGAAGACTCATTAGCATTTGATAATTTTTCACGAAGATTTTCTATTTCCGATTGGATCTCTTTTTTATCATCTTCGTTACAATTACTAAGTTCATCATTATTTATTTTTTCTTCTATTGTTCTACAATAATTAGTAGCAGCTAATACTAGATCATTTTTTTCTTTTTGTTCTTTGTCAATTGATGCATATTTTTCAGCTTCTTCTAACATTTTATCAATTTCATTTTCTGATAGGTTAGAACTACCCTGAATTGTTACACTCTGTTCTTTTCCCGATTCGTTTTCTTTAGCAGTTACAGATAATAATCCATCAACATTAATATCAAACGTTACTTCAATTTGTGGTTGTCCTTTTGGAGCTTCAGGAATTCCTTCTAATTTAAAGTTTCCTAAACTTTTATTACCACTGACAACTTCCCTTTCCCCTTGCAAAACATGAATTTCTACATTTGTTTGATTATCAGCCGCAGTTGAAAATAATTCAGATTTTTTAACAGGAATAGTCGTGTTTCTTGAAATCAATTTCGTCATTATACCACCAACTGTTTCTACACCAAGTGATAATGGTGTAACATCTAATAATAAAATATCTGTTATTTCACCTGCTAGAATACCTGCTTGAATAGCTGCACCAATAGCAACAACTTCATCTGGATTTACTGATTTATTAGGTTTTTTTCCTGTTAATGACTCAACCAATTGTTGAATTGCTGGAATTCGTGTTGAACCACCTACTAGTACAACTTCATTAATTCCCGATTTATCTAATTTTGCATCTTTTAAAGCTTTTTCAACTGGAATTCTACAACGATCAATTAAATCTTTACATAAAATCTCAAATTTTTCACGTGTTAGATCTTGTTGAATATGTTTCGGACCATTTTTATCTGCTGTAATAAAGGGTAAATTGATTGTCGTTTTTTCAACGTTTGATAATTCCATTTTTGCTTTTTCAGCAGCTTCGGTTAATCGTTGTAAAGCTTGAATATCTTTAGTTAAATTCGTCCCTTCTTTTGCTTCAAAATCTTGAACTAACCAACGAACTAATGCTTTATCAAAATCATCACCACCTAAATTTGTATCACCAGCTGTTGATAATACTTCAAAGATACCATCACCAACTTCTAAAACTGAAACATCAAATGTTCCTCCACCTAAATCAAAAACTAAAATGGTTTCATTTTGTTTTTTATCTAAACCATAAGCTAAAGAAGCGGCTGTAGGTTCATTAATGATTCTTAAAACTTCTATACCAGCAATTTTTCCTGCATCAACTGTTGCTTGACGTTGGGAGTCATTAAAATAAGCAGGTACTGTAATTACTGCTTTTGCAACATCTTGTCCTAGGTATTCTTTTGCATCAGTAATTAATTTTCTTATCACTTGTGCTGATACTTCTTCCGGACTAAAATCTTTATTTAATGAAGAACATTTAATTTTAATATTTCCATTATCATCTTTAATCACTTTATATGGCAATTCTTTTGATTCTTCAGAAACTTCATCTGCTTTACAACCTATGAACCTCTTAACAGAGAAAAATGTATTTTCTGCATTAACTACCGATTGGCGTTTTGCAAGTTGGCCAACTAATAATTCCTCTTTTTTTGTATAAGCGACAATCGAAGGAGTTGTGCGAAAACCTTCAGCATTTGTAATAACTGTTGGTTGACCACCTTCAATAGCAGCAACTACAGAGTTTGTTGTACCTAAATCAATTCCTACAACTTTATTCATATAAACTATTTCACTTTATATATAAATTTATGTTTACTAGAATAAAGTATACAGTATATATATATAGATATTTATAATTTATTATTAATAATATAAAAATATTTAAATTAGTAATTTAATTAACTTCTCAACAAAATTATAACATTGTATATTTTTCTTGTATAGACAAAATCTCTGGATTTTTTTACAGTTATAAAATAGTTTGATAATTTTAAGTATCAAAATATTTATTTTTAGATTTAATTTAATTAAGATTTATCGCTATTAATAGTTATATAAATATTTTTTGGAGAAAAATATTGTGTCTTTAGGTTTATTAGGAAATAAAATTGGGATGACCCAAATTTTTGATGAATCAGGTAATATTATTCCAGTTACAATTTTAAAAGTTGGACCTTGTATAATTACACAAGTTAAAACGACATTAAGTGATGGTTATAATGCAATTCAAGTAGGTTATGGAAATATATCAGCAAAATCATTAACACAACCTCAACTAGGTCATTTACAAAAGTCAAATATTCAACCTTTAAAATATTTAAAAGAATTTCGTGTCAATGATACGGCTGATTTCAATGTTGGACAAGTTTTAAATGTTGATTCATTTGTTGCAGGACAATTAATAAATGTTACAGGAAAAAGTATAGGTAAAGGTTTTTCTGGCCTTCAAAAGCGTCATAATTTTGCACGAGGTCCTATGACTCATGGATCTAAAAACCATAGAGCTCCCGGATCAATTGGGATGGGTACATCACCAGGCCGTGTATTACCGGGAAAAAAAATGGCTGGGCAACTTGGTAACAAAATTGTAAACATTAAAAAATTAAAAATCGTTCAAGTTAATAACGATGAAAATATTTTAGTTGTTAAAGGAGCTGTTCCGGGAAAACCGGGAAATTTACTTAGTATTGTTCCCTCAAAAACTGAATAAAAAATATGATTAAATAAATGAATATTAAGAAAATACTATATGGCTGTTCAAAAAATTATAGAATATAACTCATTAGATTCAAATGGACAAATATCCTCTGATAAATATAATTTAAAATTTAATATACTAGAAGATTCAGCTAATTATTTGATCCATCGAGATATTTTAAGACATCAACTTTCACAAAAGCAGGGAACGGTTTCTACAAAAACTAGAAGTGAAGTGCGAGGTGGTGGTAAGAAACCTTGGAAACAAAAAGGAACTGGTAGAGCTCGTGCAGGATCAAGTCGTTCTCCTCTATGGAGAGGAGGAGGTGTTATTTTTGGCCCAAAACCTAAAACAACTAATTTAAAAGTTAATAAAAAAGAACGTAAATTAGCTGTACAGACTTTACTATATAATAAACGAAATAATGTATTTATAATCGGTGAATTAGAATCATTACTTATTAAATCTAAAACAAAAGATTTTTGTAATATTTGCAAAACTTATAATCTTGATTTAAATCAAAAAACATTATTTGTTGTTTCTAAAAAAACTACACCTTTAAAATTAGCCACTCAAAATTTAAAAAATGTTGAATTAATTTCTGCATCAAACTTAAACACTTTAAGTTTATTAAAAGCAAAACAAATTTTGTTAACATCATTAGCAGTTAATAATATAAAGGAGATTTATTGTGATTAATTCATCATATCTTAATGATATTAATATGAATATTATAAAATATCCAATTATTACGGATAAAGCTACAAGATTATTAGCTAACAATCAATACAGTTTTATTGTAAGCCCTAAATCTGATAAACCAACAATTAAAGCAACAATTGAATATTTATTCAATGTTAAAGTAATAAAAATTAACACTGCTCATTTACCAAAAAAGAAAAAGAGAATTGGTCAATATATGGGCTGGAAATCACATTATAAAAAAGCAATTGTAACGTTATCAGAAGGCGATACAATAAACTTATTTGCAGAAGAAAATTAATAATTATATAAATTAATCAAGTTTATGAGTATTCGTTTTTATAAATCATATACACCAGGGACACGTAACAGAGCCCTTTCATCTTTTTCAGAAATAACAAATGATAAACCAGAAAAAAGTTTAGTAAAAAAAAATCACCGAAATAAAGGTCGAAATAATAGAGGAGTTATTACGATACGACATAGAGGCGGTGGTCATAAAAAACGATATAGGGTAATTGATTTTAAACGCAATAAATATAATATACCTGCTATTGTTAACTCAATTGAATATGATCCAAATAGAAATGCGCGGATTGCATTACTTCATTTTACCGATGGGGAAAAACGTTATATTTTACATCCAAATAATTTAAATGTTGGTGATACAATTTTATCTGGAAAAGGAATAACGTTCGAGATTGGAAACACTTTACCATTAGAAGAAATTCCTTTAGGAACATCTGTTCATAATATTGAATTAATACCTAATCGTGGAGGACAAATTGTTCGTTCAGCTGGAACATCGGCTAAAATTTTAGCTAAAGAAGGAAATTATGTAACTTTACGTTTACCTTCTAAAGAAATTAGGTTAATTCGTAAAGAATGTTTTGCTACAATTGGTGAATTAAGTAACAATGACGCGTTTTTAGTTCAAAGTGGTAAAGCTGGTCGTACGCGTTGGTTAGGAAAACGTCCAACTGTTCGCGGTTCAGTGATGAACCCGTGTGATCACCCTCACGGTGGTGGAGAAGGTAGAACACCAATTGGTCGTACTAGACCTTTGACACCGTGGGGAAAACCAGCACTCGGTAAAAAAACACGAAAAACGAAAAAATTAAGTAATGCTTATATTCTTCGTCGACGTTCATAATTAACTCATAAAAAAATTTATTAATAAGATTCTGAAAAAATGTCAAGATCATTAAAAAAAGGACCTTTTGTTGCTTATCATTTATTAAAAAAAATTAATAAAATGAACGCAGAAGGAAAAAAAGATATAATTACAACATGGTCTCGTAGTTCAACTATACTTCCTAATATGGTTGGATTTACAATAGCTGTCTATAATGGAAAACAACATGTTCCAATTTTTATTTCTGACCAATTGGTGGGGCATAAATTAGGTGAGTTTGTTTCTACACGAACATTTAAATCACATATTAAGGCAGATAAAAAAACAAAACGTTAAGGAAAAACGAAGCATGGCACGATTAGAGTTAACATTAAATTTTCCAAAAAGTTTCCAAATTAAAACTTTTAATGTTAAATCTGAAAAAACATTATCTCCACTAGCAAAATTAATTCTGCAAGGTGTTCAGTTTAAACATTTTTATTATGTGCGTGATGATATATCTTATCTCTTAAAATCTAAACCTATTGAACGAGATTTTCTTTTACAAGCTTTATATTCAACTGTGATTTCGTTACAAAATAATCTATCTATAAATTTCTTTGATATGTGGATTTATGAAATTTATATCAATAAAGTTTCAACCCATAATAAATTTATGAGTCAAAATTTTCAAAATCTCGAACCAGCTGAATATATAACAATTAAATTAGCTTATGGAATTAATGTTTCTCAAGAAAAAAATAATATATTAGTAGTATAATAACGGTTCTTTAGAAACTTCAAATATATGTAAAAAATAGTAAGGAAACTTTATTATGACGAATAGTCAATCAGTAAAAGCAGTAGCAAAATACGTGCGTATATCTCCACATAAAGTAAGACAGGTTTTAGATCAAATTCGTGGTCGTTCATATCAAGAAGCATTAATGATATTAGAGTTTTTACCCTATGATGCCGGTTCAGCAATTTGGCAAGTAATTCATTCTGTAGCAGCAAATGCAAAAAATAATTATAATTTAGATAAAAAAAAATTAGTTATTTCAGAAATTTTTGCAGATGAAGGTCCAAAATTAAAACGGATTCGACCACGTGCCCAAGGGCGAGCTTATAAAATTTTAAAACCAACTTGTCATATTACAGTTGTTGTAAAGTCAATTAGTTAAGAAAATAAGAATTAAGGATTTTTTCTATGGGACAAAAAACACATCCTTTGGGATTTCGTTTAGGAATTACACAAGAACATCGATCGGCTTGGTACGCAGATTTTACACATTATTCAACATTATTAGAAGAAGATGATAAAATTAGAACATATCTTAGTAAATTAGCAAAATTTGCTAGTATATCAAATATTTTTATTAATAGAAATGGATTAGGTGATCAAATTGAATTAAATATTGAAACAGGTCGACCTGGGCTCTTAGTGGGAGAGAATGGGTCTGAGATTAAAACTTTAGCTACAAACATTAAAAAGTTTATACCAGCCAAACGTCAAATTACTATTAATATTTTAGAAGTTAAAAACGTTAATGCAAATGCTTCGCTTATTGCTGATCTTGTAGTTCAACAACTGGAAGACCGTGTTGCATTTCGTCGTGCAATTCGTGAAGCATTAAAATGTGCTCAAGATAATGAAGTAAATGGTATTAAAATTGAAGTATCTGGTCGGTTAAATGGTGCAGAAATTGCCAGAAGTGAGTGGATTCGCGAAGGTCGAGTTCCCTTACAGACGTTAAGGGCGGATATTGATTATTCGACAAAAGAAGCAAATACAATTTATGGTGTTTTAGGTGTAAAAGTCTGGTTGTTTAAAAATGAAATACTAAAAAAATAATACAAATATAAAAAATAACTAAAAAAAGTCTATTTATTAATTAATCTCATTTCATTATGTTAAGTCCAAAAAGAACAAAATATAGAAAATACCATCGTGGAAGAATGCGAGGTAAAGCAACTAGAGGAAACGAAGTTTCATTTGGTAAATATGGCTTACAAGCTTTAGAACCCTCATGGATTACATCACGTCAGATTGAAGCAACACGAAGAACAATTACTCGTTATACTAAACGTGGTGCATCATTATGGATTCGTATTTTTCCTGATAAAACTGTTACAGCTCGCGCCGCTGAATCACGTATGGGATCTGGTAAAGGTGCAGTTGATTATTGGGTTGCGACAGTAAAACCAGGAACAATTTTATTTGAAATTAGTTCGGTTCCAGAAGAAGTTGCACGAGCTGCCTTTAATCTAGCAGCATATAAGTTACCAATTAAAACAAAATTTATTATTAGAAACGATAATTAATAACATATGAAGATATCTAACTCTAACAGTAAGGGTAATATGTCAATGTCGACTCAAGAATTGATTAAAGAGCTGAAAGAGGCAGAAAAGGTATTATTTGATTTGCGATTTAAAAAAGCTACTCGCCAACCATTTAAACCTCATCAAATTAAAGCGACTAAAAAAAAAGTAGCAACATTAAAAACTATTTTAAGAGCTAAATTTTTAGATTAAATTTAAAAATCAAAATCTAATTTGGGCGTGAATAAATTGATTCTTTGAAATTATATCTATATATATAATTTATTTTATCTGTATTTTTATAATTGAACTAGTGTCACACAATATAAACATTAGTAAACAATTTAAATAAGATTCAATCTTTGAAACAGAAAATATTCCCCAATAGTCTTATAAAAAATTAAATAGAGGTTTAAGGAGTTTTAAAATGCCTGTAAAAGAAAAAATTGGTATTGTTGTGAGTAATAAAATGCAAAAAACTGTAGTTGTAAAAGTTGAAAGTCGCTATCCACACCCGATTTATTCGAAAACAATGATAAAAACGCGTAAATATTTAGCTCATGATGAAATGAGTCAATGCAATATTGGTGATCAAGTTTTAGTAAAAGAATGTCGACCACTTAGTAAAAAGAAACGTTGGTCAGTAGCTAAAATTATCTCAAAATCATCGTTAATTACTTAAGATTATCTTTTTATGATTTATCCACAAACAATGTTAACTGTAGCTGATAATACAGGTGCGAAAAAAATTATGTGTATCCGTGTCTTAGGCGGAAATCGAAAATATGGAAAAATTGGCGATACCATTATTGGTGTTGTTAAAGAAGCTATTCCAAATATGCCAATTAAAAAATCAGATATTGTTCGCGCAATTATAGTACGAACATCTAAAACTATACGTCGGGCTGATGGTATGTATATTCGATTTGATGATAATGCAGCAGTGATTGTAAATATGGAGAATAACCCACGTGGAACTCGTGTTTTTGGTCCTGTTGCTCGTGAAATTCGAGATAAAAATTTTTCTAAAATTGTTTCATTAGCTCCGGAGGTTTTATAAATGTCAAAAAGTAGAAAATTGTATAAAGTACATATTAAAATTGGTGATAATGTAAAAATTATTTCTGGTTTTGATAAAAATAAAACAGGTGAAGTTACTAAAATTTATCGTCAGACAGGAAAAATTTTAGTGAAAGGTATTAATTTTAAGTTTAAACATATTAAACCAAACACAGAAAATGATGTTGGAGAAATAAAACAATTTGAAGTGCCAATTCATCATTCCAATGTTAAATTAATTTAAATTATTTTAAATAAAGAATATGCGTAGTCAACATTCCCTAGAAGAAATTGCAGAATTATATGGTCTATTAGAAAATATAAAAAAAGAGTATGAAATTGGTATTCATTCTGTATTAAGAAAAAGTAATCCCGAATTATTTTCAAATCCCCATACGATTCCAAAACTAAAGAAAATTAGTATTAATAGAGGATTAGGTTTAGCTGCCCAAAATACTAATATTTTAAAAAAAAGTATTACTGAATTTACTCGAATTACAGGTCAAAAACCCTTAATCACAAGAGCGAAAAAGGCTGTGGCTGGTTTTAAAATCCGAGAAGATATGGAGTTAGGCCTATCTAGTACATTACGCGGAGAAAAAATGTACAGTTTTCTTACAAAATTAATCTTTTTTACTTTTGCACAAATTCGCGATTTTCGAGGATTATCGGTTAGAAGTTTTGATAAAGCAGGTAATTATACATTTTCATTAAAAGAACAACTAATTTTTCCCGAAATTGAATATGATGATGTAGACCAAATACAAGGCTTAAGTGTAACTCTTGTGTTAGATTCATCAACACCAAAATCTCGTAATAAAACAGTCGATCGAGTTTTAAACGGAATGATTTTATTAAAATTTCTACGATTCCCTTTAAATGATTGTGGTTATTATGACAAATATTCGTCTTTTGGAGAAATTAATCAAGTATGGGATAAGAAAAAACATTTACGTCGTAAACGTTGGTCACAAGAATAAATAAAATGAGATTAAGGAGTTACTAGTGGTCACAGATAATATTGCAGATATGTTAACTCGTATAAGAAATGCGAATATGGTTAAACATGAAATTGTTGAAATACCAGCAACAAAAATGTCAAAAGCAATAGCTACAATCCTTAAAGAAGAAGGATTTATTGAAAATTTTGAAATTTATAGTGAAAACCTATATAATTACTTACTTCTTTCATTAAAGTATAAAGGTTCATCTCGTGAAAGAGTTATTAGTAAAATTAAACGAATCAGTAAACCTGGTTTACGAGTCTATGCTAATTCAAAATGTTTACCTAATGTTTTGGATGGTTTAGGAATCGCTATTCTTTCAACTTCGAAAGGAGTAATCACAAATAATAAAGCAAAAGAACTTGGAATTGGTGGTGAAGTTTTATGTTATATTTGGTAATTGGAGTAAATCTATAATATGTCAAGAATCGGAAAATTACCAATTAAAATACCAGCAACTGTAGATGTTACAAATAATAATTCAATTTTAATTGTAAAAGGGAAATTTGGACAATTAGAACGAATTGTTCCAGAAATTATTGAAATTGAACAAACAGATGGTAATTTAATTGTAAGTTTAAAAAATGAAACTCGAGCTAATAAAGCTTTACATGGATTATATCGAACATTAATAAATAATATGCTTGTAGGTGTTTCAGAACAATTTCTTATAACTCTCCAATTACAAGGAGTAGGATATAGAGCAAGTGTTCAAGGAAAATCTCTTATATTAAATTTGGGTTTTAGTCATCCAGTAGATATAGCTATCCCAGATGGAATAACAGTGGAAGTTGTTCAAAATACAACTATTAATATAAAAGCATGTGATAAAGAACAATTAGGATTATTTGCTGCAAAAGTAAGGTCTTGGCGACCACCTGAACCTTATAAAGGGAAAGGGATACTTTATAAAGGTGAACAAATCTTACGAAAAGCTGGAAAATCGGGTAAAAAATAAAAAGTATTAAGTTCTAAAAAGGATATTATGAAATTTTCAAAAAGGGTTTTGTTAAGACTTAAAAATAAAAATAAAAAATTAAAACCTGATAAATACAAAAAGTTAAAACGCGAAAGTGTAAGAGGATTAATAAAAGGGACAATAGAACGACCACGTTTATCTGTTTTTCGTTCTAACGAACATATTTATGCACAAATTATAGATGATACAACGTCTAAAACACTTATTTCTTGCTCAACTTTAGATAGAGATATCAAACTTAATAGTGAGAATGGTCGCACATGTATTGCTTCGAGACTTATGGGACAAAAATTAGCAGAATTAAGTAGAAAGAAAAATATAACAAAAATTGTCTTTGATCGCGGGCCATATTTATATCATGGTCGAATAAAAGCTTTAGCAGACGGTGCTCGAGCAGGTGGTCTACAATTTTAACGAATAATTAAAAATTAATAAATTTTATGAGTACCGAGTTAAAACAAGTTAATAAATTAAAAAAAACATCCCGTCGTAATGAAAATTTAAATGATACTAAATTTATTGAGCGATTAATTAAAATAAGTCGTGTAACAAAAGTAACAAAAGGTGGTAAAAAACTAAGTTTTCGTGCTGTTGTTGTAATTGGTGATGAAAATGGCCAAGTGGGTGTTGGTGTTGGGAAGGCTGAAGACGTTGTTAATGCGTTTAAAAAAGCAAAAACAGATGGCAAAAAAAAATTAATAAAAATTCCAATTACAAAATCATTAAGTATTCCACATGGAGTTATAGGTGACAAAGGAGCTTGTAAAATTATTATGAGACCTTCTATTGAAGGTTCAGGTGTTATTGCTGGAGGTGCCGTTAGGACTGTTTTAGAAGTTGCAGGGATTAAAAATGTAATTGCAAAACAATTAGGCTCTGATAACTTATTGAATAATGCACGTGCTGCAATTGTCGCATTAGAAAGTTTAACGACTAAATCACAAGTTTTAAAAAAGCGTGATTTAAATTAAGAGTTAATAACTTACAGTTATAAAAAGTAATTCAATTTTAACCTATTAGAAATCAAAATGAAAAAGACAAATGACATTTTATTAAAACGTCTTTTATTAAGTATTGGAATACTTCTATTTATTCGAATGGGAACATTTCTTCCAATTCCTGGTGTTAATCATGGACACTTAGCTTTTTATATTCAGCAACATCCAATTACAAAAAATTTAGTAAGTACTTTTTCAGGAAATGACACATTTGTAATTGGACTGTTTACTTTAAATATATTTCCTTATATAAATGCTTCAATTATGGTTCAGTTAATAACTGGATTAATACCTAGTATTTCGAAACTACAAAAAGAAGGGGGGGGTGAAGGTCGACGAGCAATTACACGATTAACTCGTTTAATTACATTTGGTTGGGCTTTAATTCAAAGCTCAAGTATTGCTTTTTATTTAAAGCGCGCTTTATTTGATTGGACTCCATTATTAGCTTTTGAAATTATTCTTTGGCTTACGACAGGTGCTATGATAGTTTTATGGTTAAGTGAATTAATAACTGAGTATGGATTAGGAAATGGAGCATCTTTATTAATCTATACAAATATAATCTCAAGTTTACCAAATTTGGGTAAAAAATTAATAACTGAAAATATCGGTAATTTAACTATTGGGTCTGAGATTGGAATTGCGTTATTATTTTTTATTGCAATAGCAGGTATTATCACTTTACAAGAAAGTGCAAGGATTATTCCTTTAATTTCTTCAAAACAACTTGGACAAAGTCAGTCATTTGTTTCTAAAGTCACATCAAATAATTATATTCCTTTACGTTTTAATCAGGCAGGAGTTATGCCTATCATTCTAACAACAGCAATTTTAGTTTTACCAAATTATATAACAAATTTAGGAGTATTTCCACTTTTAACTATTCCAATTTTTTTAAAATCATCAAAATTTATTTATTGGATTAGTTACTTTACATTAATTTTAATCTTTAGTTCATTTTATTCAACTATTGTTTTGAACCCTAAAGATATTTCTCAAGAATTACAAAAAATGGCTGTAAGTATACCAGGGATAAGACCAGGTTTAGCAACAACATTTTATTTAAAACAGGTTATGAAACGTGTAACATTTTTTGGAGCCATAATATTAGCTATATTAGCAACTCTTCCAAATATTATTGAAGGAATATTAAATGTTTCAAGTTTCAATGGTTTAGGCACTACATCATTATTAATTTTGGTAGGTGTAGTTCTTGATATTTCGCGTGAAATGAAAAGTATCATTCTTTCTAATATCTATAATGAAAGATTTGATTAAATCAATTAAAAATTTATTTATTAATTTAATATTTATAACGTTATAATGAAAGTTCGTCCTTCAGTTAAAAAGATGTGTGATAAATGTCGTGTAATTAAAAGACATGGAAAAATTATGGTAATTTGTCAAAACCCAAAACATAAACAAAGACAAGGTTAATTTTAAAAGGAGTTAGATAAGTGGTAAGATTACTAGGAATAGATTTGCCAAGAAATAAACGTATTGAATATGCACTTACCTCTATTCATGGGGTTGGCCTTACGTCGGCAAAAAAAATTGTTCAATTAGCAGATATTAATCCCGAAACTAGAACTGACGATATTACCACAGAACAATCTGTAACATTACGAAATATCTTAGAAAACTATGAATTAAAGTTAGAAGGGGATTTACGCCGTTTTAATGGACTAAATATAAAACGGTTAAACGAAATAAATTGTCATAGAGGAAAAAGGCACAGAAATAGTTTACCTGTTCGAGGACAAAGAACACGAACAAATGCTCGTTCACGACGAGGGGCAAAAAAAACTGTTACTGGTAAGAAAAAATAATATTCTTTTGTTGGCAGTTCTAATAATTAAAAATATTAATTTACTATGGCACAAAAAATCCGAAAACCGGCAGTAAAAAAAAAATAGAAATAATCTTGGAACAGGTGTTGTTCACATTCAATCAACTTTTAATAATACAATTGTTACAATCACTAATATAGGAGGGGATACAATTTCATGGGCATCTTCTGGTAGTTCAGGATTTAAAGGTGCACGTAAAGGAACTCCTTTTGCTGCTCAAACCGCAGCTGAGAAGGCTGCATTAGAAGCATTAAGTGCAGGTGTAAAAACAGTTGAAATTTTAGTAAAAGGTCAAGGCTCTGGGCGTGAAACCGCTATCCGTTCAATCGAGGGTGCAGGTTTAGAAATTCGTTCAATACAAGATATAACACCAGTACCACATAATGGATGTCGCCCAAGAAAACGTCGACGTGTATAAGTATAAGTGTATTTATTTCTAAAATAAATAAATTATGAATTCCACCAAAAATTTTATCAATAGTTCCAATCTATTAATGGAATGTTTAAAATCAGAAAAGATTGAATCAGGTGCTATGTATGGACAATTTTTGATTGATTCACTTAGTTGTGGTCAAGGAATAACAATTGGAAATTTATTAAGACGAGTTTTGTTAGGAGATTTAAAAGGAACAGCTATCACGGGTGTTCGAATTGCAGGTGTAAAAGATGAATTTTCTTTAATTCCAGGTGTTCGTGAAGATATTCTTGAAATCTTATTAAATTTAAAAGGAATTATTTTAAAATCAACTACCTCAATTCGACAGTTTGGGCGTTTGAGGTTACAAGGACCAGCAGTTATTACATCTAGTTCAATTCAATTACCACCAGAAATAGAAATTGTGAATCCTAATCATTATATTGCAACAATTTCAAGTTCACATCTATTAGAAATAGAATTTAAAATTGAATCAGGAACAAAATACAGATTAGCTAATGAACTTCTTTCAGATAAATTTGAAGATTTTATAGAAACAGACGCAATCTTTATGCCTGTACAAAAGGTAGATTTTAAAGTTGAAAATGTTTATGACAATTCAAATAATATCAAAGAACGTTTATTCATTGATATTTGGACGAATGGAAGTATTTCACCTGAACAAGCAATTTTTTCTGGTTCTAATTTAATTATTGATCTATTTAAGTCGATCAGTGAACATAAAATTAAAAAAGAGAAACAAACCAGAAAAGAAAAAAATAATATAAAGCCAATAGATCCATATACACATATTGCTATTGAAGAATTACAATTATCTGTACGACCTTATAATTGTTTAAAAAGAGCTCAAATTAATACAATTGGGGATTTGTTAGAATATTCTCCAGAAAAGCTTTTAGAATTAAAAAACTTTGGTAGAAAATCTGCTGACGAAGTTTTTGCTACTCTTAAAAATAAATTAGGAATAGTTTTAAAATAAGTATTTAGTTTAAATTTAATTTTATGAATAAAACATTTATTCCAGCTGCAAATTATAATAAAAGAAAATGGTATGTGATTGATTGTAAAGATAAACAGTTAGGACGATTAGCCTCTACTATTATACCATTATTGACAGGCAAGTCAAAATCTATATATCACCCATCAGTAGATGTAGGGGATTATGTAATATTGATCAACAGTGAATATTTGAAACTTGATAAGGATATAGAACGATTTCATGTGTATCAACCTGGACGTCCTGGTACCTCTTTAAAACGATTAACAAATATAGTACCAAAACGAATTATTGAAAACTGTGTTTTTAATATGTTACCAAATGGATTTCCAAAAAAA
>Ga0222714_10002692_pt1 | contig 18585 bp, 18 predicted proteins | sample C33_3DmetaG_FD_165048 | JGI IMG/M metagenome (GOLD analysis project Ga0222714, IMG submission 165048) | Estuarine water microbial communities from San Francisco Bay, California, United States - C33_3D | ecosystem: Environmental > Aquatic > Marine > Unclassified | place: USA: California...
GCAAGCGCATAGCCTTAGGGGCTTGCTTCTTATTACCCCACTGATAGAAAGTGGATTGAGATATTTGTAGGATTTCACAGACTTGGGGAACCGTTAGGAGTTTTATGCCAGCCCAAGTGCTAGCGTTATTTTGCTTTGTCATGACGGGGATAGTGATTCGCCCCCGATTTTCTGCATACGAATTTTTCATTTCGTTCAGTATCGGCGCGAATGCATGCATGAGATTTCGTGGCACCGTAGTGGCACAGGCGGAAATTGGTTCGAACATTTAGGTTTTTCCCTTCGATTTGAGCGGGAAAAACGGCTAGCCTTATGGAAGGCGGGCTTTTTCTACAGGACTTTTAATCCGTGGGTCGTCGGTTCGATCCCGACAGGGCCCACGTTTCAATACAGAGATGTCCTGAAGAATCTGTCGTATTCGAAACTAAGTGCAGTTGAAGTCTTTATTCAATTATTAGTCAGGTTTATAACTAATTGGTGAGTATTTTCAAAATTTCCACTTTGGAGGTCTTTGAAAAGAATTCAACGAACCCAAGCTAAAATAACAATTTAATTTAACTTTCTTAACCTTTTAAGTATTAATAAACGATAAAGAGCCCTCTCTAATTTACTGAAAACATAATAACGATTTCTAGAGTTACAAAACCAAATTAAATAATACTTCCAATTATCAATACGATTATAGACAACAGCATCTTCTCTCCACGAATGATTAATTTTCCTAAATTTGTAGGTGGCATTCTCAGCTATTTTACCCCCCCCAACAAAACTGGATGCCATCTTATGAAAATACGGGTCACTTAATCCTGGGGCATGAGTTCCATTGTAACCTATGTCTAAAAACCTACTATTTTCAGGAGTAATCATAAAACCAGTCTTACAGAAATACTCAAATACGCCATCCCAATCTAACCGCGTTAATTTTTCTCTTACTCGAGGAACATTGAGACTTTTCCAGGTCATCTTTGTTATTGTTGAGGCAGGTCCATGTATACCAAATCTAACTTTAGAATAATAGAGTGAACTTTGATCACCGTGAGGTTCGAAGGAACCATAATTTATTCCTCGAAAATTTCGATTTTTTGAGTATTTTCGCATTATAAATTTAGTAAAATTAAAGATGTCTATCGAAACCTCAACATCGTCCTCAAGAGCAACCACGTATTCGGCAGATAGGGTTTCAAAACAGAACTTAAGTCCTAGATGACGATTAAAGGAGATGTTTTCCGTCGAACTTCTTTGTGAACCATTGATTTGAATCAAGATACTATTAGAATTTCTCGATAGGAAGTCTTCGATCGCCTTAGCTGTCACTCTATTGCCAACTTGATGAACTATCACAAATGAGTTTTGATCATAATTCCAAGAGTTTTCTAGTGACTTAAAAAGTTTCTCTAGTGTTGAAGGACGATTATAGGCAATGATCAAAACAGGAGGTTTTGAAGTGGGTAACGCCATCCAACGATAATAGCAATTTTGGCGTGCGCTTAGTAATGTTGAGCACATTATATATTCACATTTTTGCTCAGAAAATAATTTTTAATAGATGAGGAAATCAGGTATCCAAGGGATGAAGCTAATGAATTTTAAGCCGAGTAAATCTCTTGCCAATAGTCTTGACTGAAAAGTAGCCAAAAATTGGGGCCTTTAGCTCAGTCGGTAGAGCAACGGACTTTTAATCCGTGGGTCGTCGGTTCGATCCCAACAGGGCCCACAGTTCTTTAACAAGATCTATTTGCCCCGCCCATGTGCGGGGTTTTGCATTTCAACCCCTCAATGGTGTTGGCACTTGAGTTTTAACCCTTTAGTCTCACCCTATAGGTAACCCCTGGTCGCCATCTTTGAGCGTGACCCTAAGGTTTGAGGTCTAGATGATTCAGTATCGAATTACTCGACTGAGTCTGGTCGCGCTGTTTTCTACGATTTTAGTTTCTGTATCTCCTGGCTCAATGACAGTTGCCAACGCGGTTGCAACTTCAACTTCTGGCACAACAATTACTAAAACCTATACGGATGTGACAGCGACTGAGTCTTTAACAATTCCGGACAATGTAACTTCAATAACAGTGACTCTTAAGGGAGCAGAAGGTGGCAGAGGTGGTAACGACTCTTCGGGGCGGCCGCCTGCCGGAGGTTACATTGGCCAGGTGACAGGAACATTTGCTGTTACTCCTGGACAGATAATTACTGTGGGAGTCGGTAAAGGCGGTACCGATTCTTCTGCTGCGGGTAGTTGCAGCGTTGGAGTAAATGCATTTAGTGGTGACCCACGAGATGCAGTTGGTGGAACAAATCCACTCGGTGATTATGCAGGAGGTAATGGAGGATCACCAGGATGGAATGGCTGTTCTGGTTATGGTGGTTCTGGCGGAGCTGCAACTGTAATTTTGATTGGAACATCTGCAGGTGATGGTTCTGTTGCAACAATTGTTGCTGGTGGTTCTGGTGGTTCTGGTGGTTCTGGTCAGTTTCCTCAAACCATGGGACAGATTTCAAAATCTACTTACTCTGGAAGATCAGACATAACTTCAACATCTGGACAACCTGGCATATATACAGCTTTTGCATGTCGTGCAGGAATTGTTGGAGGAACAATTAATACCTCTGATGGTCGCTGCGATGGTGGCGGCGGTGCTGGTGGTGGCGGCGGTGCACAAGGTGGACTTCGCGGCTCCCTTGAATATGGTGCAGGAATTGGTAGTGCTCCTGAATGGTTCGGTGGTGGCGCAAATCCAGGTTCCAATTCAACTAGCGATATTGCAGAGTTAACAGCTTCATATTTGTACACGGCAACAAACAATGGAAATGGTTCTGCAGTTATTTCCTACACAAGTGGTGTGCCAGGTGCACCAACTGGTGTGAGCGGATCACCGGCCAATTCAAGTGTGAATTTAGTGTGGTCAGCGCCGGCAACTATCGGATCAAGTGCAATCAACGGATACACAGTCCAATACGCAGTAAGTCCATACTCTTCTTGGACCACAGCTGCGATGTGCACAGGTACCGGCACAACCTGTGCGGTAACTGGCCTATCAAACGGAACTGCCTACAAGTTTCAAGTGTTGGCAACAAATGCAACTGGTTCAGGTTCTTATTCAACACCTTCGGCGGAGGTAACACCTGCTGGTCCTCCTAGTGCCCCAACGATTACATCTATTTCTGGTGGTGATGGATCACTTGAAGTTGCATTTACCGCCGGATCTTCGACACTGACAATTACAAATTATGAATACTCACTCAATAGTGGAACAGATTGGATTTCTGCTGCAGATGCAACGTCTCCATTGACTATTTCTGGTTTAACAAATGGAACAACGTATTCGGTAATACTCCGAGGAGTGTCGGCTTCTGGCTCAGGTACGGCTTCATCTCCATCATCTGGCACACCGAGTGCGTTGCCAGGCTCACCAACGATCACAGCCGTAACCGCCGGCAGCAACGGAACATCACTGGTCGTAACATTTGTTGCAGGTTATGCCGGTGGATCAACAATTACTGATTACGAATATGGATTAAGCCCTGGAACGAACACAAATGATTTTGGAAGTTTTGTGAGCATCAGTGGCACCGCTTCACCTTTTACAATTAGCGGGCTCACAAGTGGTTCTGCATACACGGTGCGGCTACGAGCAAAGAATTCTGCAGGCTATAGCCCTGCATCAGCATTCGTTTCAGGTGTGACACTGGCGGTTCCAAACGCACCAGTTGTTACAAGCATTACTCCTGGTGATCAAACACTTCAAATTACCTATACTGCCTATGACAACACAACAAATGGCGGTTCTGCTATTTCAAAAGTGGAGTACTCGGTAAACAATGGGACTACTTGGATAGATGCAGGAACACTCTCAAATCCATTTACACTCTCGGGACTGACTAATGGCACCACCTATCAAGCAATATTCCGTGCTACAAATGCGATTGGCACAAGTCCTTCTTCAATACTTTATTCGGGCACTCCAAGAACCACACCAACTGCTCCTAATGGAATAGCAGTCAGTCAAGGAGCAGCATCTGCAATTGTGAGCTGGACTGCGCCATCTAGCACTGGCGGGGCAGCAATAACTGGCTACACCGCAACTGCCTACTCAGCATCTACCGGTGGCACTGTTTCTGGAACTGCGTGCACAACCGCCACACTTACATGCTCAATCACAGGGCTAACAAATGGAACAACTTATTACGTCTCAGTGGTTGCAACCAATGCTGCAGGTTCTGGACTAGCAACCTCTCCTCGCATAAGTGTTATCCCGGCAGCGCTGCCTGGTGCACCAACAATTACCACAATTACAGCTGCTGATGCTCGTCTCAGCGTTGCATTTACCGCCGGAACCAATGATGCCAATGCGCCAATTACGAGCTACCAATACACCATTGATGGTGGCACAAACTGGGTAAATGTAGTTGGCACTTCTAGCCCTATTTCAATTCTAGGTTTAACCAATGGAACCACTTACCCAGTAAAAATCCGTGGTGTCAGCGCAATTGGAAATGGAGCAGATTCAAACTCTGTATCTGGAAAGCCCTTTACGGTACCAAGTCCGATTAGTAATGCGACAGTAACTTACAGCTCATCTTCAGGAGCTGTAACTCTGACTTGGGGGGCCCCAAACAACAACGGTTCGGAAATTACAAATTATTATGTTGAGCTATTTAACAACTTAACTGCTGGATCATCTCAAGGAACGTGCAATACAACCGGAACACTGAGTTGCACAATTAGCTCTCTCGCAAATGGCACAACATATTACGCAACTTTGCAGTCAAAAAATGGAGCAGGTTTCAGTGAACGTTCAACGCCTCGTTTAGCTGTTATGGCAGGAAGCACCTCAACGATTTCATTAACTGTTTCAGCTGCAACTTCTGCATATGGTGAAACAGTTACCGAAACAGCAACTGTTACCGCAGGTGCCACTGGCACTGTTAATTTCACCGCAAACGGAACCTCAATTACCGGTTGTTCTGCAGTTACCATCGTTTCAAACGTAGCCATTTGTACGACGACAGCCCTGCCAGTCGGGACTAACTCTTTGTTAGCCAGTTATTCAGGTGATGCAACATATGGATCCTCAACGAGTAATGCAGCATCGATCGTGGTTTCTAAGAATGACCAAACAGTTTCCTTTACTGATATCCCGGACAAAACCTTTGGCGGATCGACTTTCTCATTAGTAGCGTCTGCATCCTCTGGAAATGCAGTCACCTACACTTCAACAACAACTCCAAAGTGCACAGTCAATTCAAGTGGAGTTGTCACAATAGTTGCTGCAGGCACTTGTTCTATTTCTGTTAGTCAGGCTGGAAATTCAACGTATAACGCTGCGCCAACAATCACGAAGAGCTTTACTATTGCTGCCAAAACACTAACTATTTCTGGAACAACAATTGCGACAAAGGTCTACAACGGAACTACAACACCAGGGGCCATAACTGTTGGAAGTATCTCTGGGCTAATTGGCTCTGACACCATGACTGCAACTGCCGTCGTGGCTAACTACTCGCTTGCAACGCCAGGCACATACACACCGATCGTCACATACACATTGGTTGATGGATCTGTCGGATCAATTAGCAATTACGCGGTCGAGACGCAAACAGTCTCTGCGGTTGTCTCTCAAGCCACACAAACACTTACTTCAACATTTCGAAATGCAACTCTAAGAGTCGGCGATGCCGGAGTTGTGATGACCACCTACGTAACCGCTTCGAGCAGTTTGACCCCAGCCTTTGTTTCTCTTACATCATCGGTGTGTTCGGTCTCGGGGACAGCCTTAACATTGATTGCTACTGGAACTTGCAACATCACCGCTTCGCAACCTGGAGATACCAATTATTCGGCAGCTGCGGATCTGTCTGACAGCATGACAGTTCTTGCAGCAGTTGTAACCACACCTCCTCCAAGTGGAGGTGGCGGTGGAGGTGGCGTTGGAGGTGGAGGCGGTGCAGCACCAACACCAACTCCAGTTGTTCCTACTCCAACTCCAGTTGTTCCTACTCCAACTCCAGTTGTTCCTACTCCAACTCCAGTTGTTCCAACACCTGCAGTTGTAATTCAGAAGATTCGAAATCTAGTTGTAGCGCTTAATGGAACTATCGCAATCCTTTCCTGGACTCCTATTTCCGTTGCTTCAATTGTTGTTGGCAAGGCAAGTGATGGAACAACAATTACCTTGAATGCACCTGCAAATGCTTCAAGCATTGAAGTTTCAAATCTAGAGCCTGGCTTTGCATACTCTGCAACCGTGACTCCTGACGCTGCTGTTGATAGCTCTAGTGCTGACACTGTTACCTTCGCACTTGCACCTGCCGCACCAAAAGATTTGCAAGTGCAACAGAACTCAGGAAATTTGATTATGAAATGGACTGGAGCTAAGGGTTCTGCTCAATACCGCGTGGCAATCGTAGTTCCAGGAAAGCCAATTGAAACTATTGTGACAACAAGTACCGAGATTTCGGTTCCAGCAATTCCTGGAACGAACTACTCCTTCGAAGTAATTGCAATTGGTGATGCGCAGTTAACATCACCAGTTTCTGAGATAGCAACAAGCGTTCCTGTGATTGTTAAGCCCGAAACTCCAACGCCTGAAGTGCCAACAGTGGTTGGACGTGTGGTGACCTCTAAACAAAAGGTTTACTTCAAACTTTCTTCGGCTGTTTTGGATTCTGCTTCAAAGAGTGCCCTACGGAACTTGGCTGCCAAAGCTTTGAAAATTGGAAAGCGTTTTAAGGTCTCAATCGATGGATTTACCCAGCCCACAAAGTCGGATCCCAATTTTCAAAAGCTTTCCCGTGATCGAGCAAAGGCTGCGGCAACCTACATTCGCAGCCTTGGCATCAAGGGGGTTTATGTAGTTAAGGGTGCTGGTCAAGCCCCTCGAAATGTTCCCAAGTCTAGGTACGCAGAAGTGACAATTGTTGTAACTGGCAAATATTGGCTTAGTCAGTCGCTTGCTTCACGGCAGAGCCTCTAGTTCATTTGGTAGAGCAACGGACTTTTAATCCGTGGTTCGTCGTTTCGATCCCGACAGGGCCCACTTAGCAAAAAGACTCGAGAAAAATGGGATTTTATCGCTCATTTAAGGTTGCATACTTCAGTGTTCTCTTATGAAGAACTTTCTGAAAGCAAGATTACACCCTCTTGTCTGGGAGAGGCTAGGCCAGGCAAAACAAGAATACTTCTGGACTAGAAAAACTCATCATTGCGAATCAGACCTCATCCCGTTTTTTAACAAGTATCTTTCCTATGAGAATGGATATTACGTTGATGTTGGCGCCTTTGACGGAAGGTCATCTTCAAACACCTATCATCTAGAGAAGAGTTTAGGCTGGGGGGGTTTTGATCGAACCTGTTATGCATCAATACTTTCGTTCAAAGCAGATACGAAGTAGCCAGAATAAATTTTTCAATGCCGCTTGTGTAAGTAAAGATTACAAAGAAAATACAGTTGAGCTTTTATATTCAGCAAGTATGTCAACTATTGTTACTAGAGGCGACGAGAAGAAGGCTCTTGACTGGGCAGAGGAGGGCGCTAAATATCTCTCAAGGGCAGAGAGTGTTGAAAGGACTTGGAGTCAAGCTAGAACTTTAGAATCGATACTAGTTGAATCAAAGTCACCAAGAACGATCGATCTACTCTCGATAGATGTTGAGGGTAATGAGCTGGCAGTCTTAGATGGAATTGATTTTTCTTTGTGGAATTTCAAATACATAGTTATTGAAACTAAAGAAAACTCAGAGTCCAACAAATTATTGCAGGAACATGGGTACATTCACTTGGGAACTGTCGGTAACAATCTCTGTCTTAAGAGAAGTGTTTAGAGTCAATATTTGAGAAATTGGGAATGATTGCTGAGCACAAGGTATCAAAGTTAGTAGATAAATCTGTTGTTTATTACCTCCTATGCGCTAGACTTGAAACTATGTGAAGTGTTCGTTTAAGTCTTTCTTGAAAAGAAATCAAATTATGAGGAGAAAAGAAAAAACGCAAGACGCAATGGCAGCAGTAAACATAATTCCATCATGGTGCGGATCTACCTCAAAAGAATGTATGTAGGCCAAATAAGAAAACTGGAAAAAGAATAAAGAAATCAGATAAAAGAGAGATCTGAGCTTAGAAGTATTTGTAGAATCTACCTCAGGAGAGTAACTCATATTCCCCATCATTTACTAGACTTGTAAGGAAGTCAAAAACAGTTAATCTTGTTATATTCTAATGTTCTTGGAGGTCTTGGAGGAATCAAATGCCTAATAGAATCGTTGCGCTGGGTCACAAACTGCTATCAATTCCATATTGCTATGACCTTTTTCAATATACAGTAGGCAGCGTTCGCTTTCGCGAAACTTTTGTTCGTGAGAACATATCTAATTACGAGTTGAAGTCGTGTCTGGATTTAGGATGTGGAACTGCTTCAACGGTAAATTTGTTACCAAAAAATATTAAGTATATAGGGTTGGATACTTCTAATGAGTATTTAAAAAAGGCTCAACAACGAACTCTAGGACGAGATTCTGTCTTGATAAATTCAGATATTTCTGACAGACATTGGACCACAGAAGTTGAACCCTCAAAAAATGTACTAACTCTTGCACTTGGTATTTTTCATCATATTAATGATAGTCAACTTGATAGTACTTTGGAGAATTTATCTTTAGTACTTAAGCCTGGAAGCAAATTAATTTCCCTAGATCCAATTATTGATGCACAAACGACTAGGGCTGCCGCCTGGTTTGCACGAAACGATAGAGGTCCTTATATTCGTGAGATAGATCAGTACAGGGAGTCCTTTGGTAAATATGGATTCAAATTGAATGTGACTATTACGAGAAATAGTTTCCGAATACCCTACGATCTTATTTTAATGAGCGCATTAAAAGAGTCATGAAAAAAGTTTTGATTTTAGGTGAGACTGGAAATCTTTCAAACGCATTAAATGAAGGGCATCAAAATGTAGAGCTAATTCCACGTCATCAGTATTTGGACTGGATCCACAATCCAGAAAACTTTAGTATTTTTTTCAAAGCAGGTAACAACTCTTATGATGCTGTAGATATCGTAAATTGTGCTGGAATAATCGACCCTCGTCAGAGTCAGCTAGAAATAGATCGGATAAATTACACTCTACCTCTCTTTTTGAGTGAACAAAGTCAGCTATTAGACTTTCGCCTCATAACGTTTGGAACAATAATGGAAAACATTGAATCTTATTGTCAGAGTAATCCTTATCTAATGTCCAAACACAGATTCTTTCGCGCTTTTTCTGGTAATCAAGATTGGGTCAAGAAGAATGTTCATATACAAATGCATACTCATTATGGAGGGAGAAAGATTCAACCTAGAATGTTTTTAGGACAAATCTTTGACTCTATAAAGAACCGGAGAGAATTTGAAATGTCTCAAGGAAATCAAATAAGGGAATATCATCATTTAGAAGATGATGTTAGAGTAATATATGGAATTATGGAAAGAGAATATTCAGGCGTAAAGTCAATAAGCCATGGAGAGCCCATCATGCTTATGGAACTTGCTTATGAGATATTTACATACTTCAATGCGGAGAACCTTCTACATATTGCAAAATTACCCTCTGTTGAAAGCGACAATGATAGCGTTATATTCCATCAAGAAGAGCACGTGCTGGGTTATAAGTTTCGTCCGATACTGCCTAATGTATTTAATTGGTTTGAAAACTTAGGATTAAGTCGATGGTAAAAGCAATTAATCGAAGATCTAAGTCACTCATTTCTATCTGTATTCCAGTGCTGAATGAAGCGGATTCTCTGCCGCTTCTCCTAGAGAGACTCGGGGCCCTTAGATCAAAATTAAAGAATACCTATGATTTCGAGTACATTTTTACTGATAATGCCTCGACAGACGAAACATGGGCGACATTGATTAAGTTAAAAAAGCAGCACACACAGATAAGAGGATATCGATTCAGTAGAAATATAGGATTCCAAAGATCAATTCTATATAACTATAGCCAATCGAAAGGCGATGCAGTTATCCAGTTAGACGCTGATATGCAAGATCCTCCAGAATTGATCGAGGAATTTCTTAAATATTGGCAGGAGGGTTACAAGATTGTGACTGGAGTGAGAATTGATAGAAGCGAGTCTACATTTATGAAATATTTTAGGAGGCTTGGTTATTGGCTAGTTGATAAAGTAAGTGAGCATCCAATAAAACAAAATGCTGGAGATTTCAGATTAATTGATCGAGAGGTAGTAGATCTGCTAAAAAATTTGAAATCACCAAGTCCTTATTTAAGAGGAGTCATATCCAAGATGGGCCTAATTGAAAAGGATATTCTCTACAAGCGCAGCGCAAGAGTAAAGGGAGAGAGTAAATTTAGGATGTTTGATCTCGTTAAATTGGGCCTTAATGGAGTATCTAACCATTCGAATCTCCCATGGAAAATAGCTAACTTTGTTGGAGTACTTTCTATGTTACTTAGCATTATTGGCTTGTTTTATTTTGTTGCTTTGAAAATCTATCAACCAGACTTACCTCGAGGATTTGCAAGCCTCTATGTCTTAATTCTCTTTGGCATTGGAGTTAACACACTCTTATTCGGCGTTCTAGGAAGTTATGTGAAGAAAATTTACGAGGTGTTAAACGGAGAGCCAAACCTGATGATTATCTCAAAGATTCAGTAACTTTGTATATTAAAAAGTTTGGCCCCCGAGCAGTGACTGTTAATTTTCCTTCTTTGACTAAACTGGCAACTCGGGAAGTATCTAATTGATTCATGTTACATGACAACATGGTTTGGCCTAGCTTTAATCTATCGAGACGATTTAATAGCATTTCTGATGGTTGTTGGTTCCATGTCCATTTGTCAGACCCAAGGAAGCCTCTTTCATTGACAGTAAGTAACCCTGTTTGGCAGTTCATTAACATTTGACCGGCCATTACGTTTTCTGACACTAACTTCAAATCGCTGTCAATAGACGTAACTTGCTCTTGGGAATTTCCATAGAGCCCTTTAAGAAGAGGAGCTTGGTAGGCATAACGTTGTTCATTAAAGTGCGTTAGAAAAACAATTATTGAAACACTGAATAAGGACAGAGTTACTAACTTGAAGACAGCTAGAGGAAATATTTGTGAAATTTGTGAATTCAAGTGCCCAATTGCTGACACAAGGGCGAGAGCAAAGATTGGCCAAACCATATGTGAATAGTCAGGATTAAAGTTGTGAAACAAGCTTAATGACCCTATTGAAGCGAACCCAAAAATTACAGATGGCAATCGTGCCGTACTTATCCTCTTTATAATACTCAATCTAAATTTATAAAATTGTGACAATAGAATCACTGCTAATAAAATAATTGTCACATTGACATAAGAAAAAAGAGAGTTTTTTATCAGGTAATTTATTAAGTCATCGAAGCTATAACTTCGAAAGTAAAGATTTGTATTTACTTGATTATGTAACAGCAAGACTGAAACCAATCCCGTTACCATAGTTGCTAGAACTAGTACTTGAGGGGCTCTATATTTAACTTGAAGTACATAAGAAATTGCAATTATAAGAAAACCTACACAAGTGACCCCAAGAAAATTCATAATATTAAAGATAAAAAAATTAGGGCCAATAATTGGAACCCCAGGAGGATCCATAGTCCACACCTTTAAAGTTTGCTCATACCAATCCTTAGTAGAATCATTAACAAACAAATAAATACCTATCAACACGATTGAAAGAAGGCTGCCAGCGAGCCAAGATAGTCGTTTAGTGTCAGATCTAATGACGATGGCGATAGTTACAAAAAGCCAGACAAAGTAAAACTCCGCCCTGGACTGTGATGAAAGGAACATAGCTAGCCCAGCGACAAAATAAACCAAATTTGTTTTGTACTTCAAAATCACGAAACAACTAAAAAGAGTGAGAGCAATTCCAAGATGATTTGGCCAGTAGCCTCCAGACAGTGCTGAAGCGGAGAAAGGCCAACTCCAAATCGGGCTAATCCCCAGCCAAAGAATTACAAAATATTTGGCGGTCAAAGGGGTGACCAAACTCCTCATATTTAAATACATTAGCCATGCAATTAATATCATCAACAGAGCTCCAAAAATTCTCTGAACAACCAAGTAATTGCCAAAAATTTCCAATGGCAAGGAGACCAATAAAGGTCCTAAAAAACCATATTGCTGGCTGACTTCAGCAAATACTGAGCGGCCCTCAGCGATACCAACTGCAGTTGGGAATAATGCACCTTCATGGTAAGGATCCACGTTCCAAGTGCTAGCAATAAATTGCTGTACCCCTGCAAGAAATATTAAAAGGTGAATAAGAAATTTCGTTTTATTTAACCTCACCCGTTGAAGCAATTCCACGGAGATAATCTACACTAATACCGATTCAAAAGTGTGAGAGAAGGGCATTTAGTGAAGCCAATGAGAATGTATGCACTTGATGGCGCACGGGGTTTGGCTGCATTCTCAGTACTTTTATTCCATCTTTTTGGATCTTATGGAATAATATTCTCGAATCTTTATATCGCAGTGGATTTTTTCTTTGCGCTAAGTGGCTTCGTTCTTGCACATAGTTTGAGCAAAATTGAGAATATATCGCAAGCTCTTAAATTTATCGTAAGACGATTTTTTAGAATCTTTCCTATGGTACTTGCAGTTTTAGTGTTTACAGTTTGTTACGACTTAGCAATCATTTTGAAACACTTATACTTTAGTGAACCAAGTACCCCGACAATATTATTAAACCTACCAACACTATTGTTTTCCCTTACTCTTCTTCAGATATTTTACTTACCAGCTCTCTTGGTTAATTTTCCTGTATGGAGTCTTTCTGCTGAGTGGATGGTAAATTTTGTATCAGCATTTTCAATGCTATTTATTAAAAGGTTTTTTTTGAAGGGAGCAGTTCTTGGATTCCTCATGATAATGACATCCTGGTATTTAGAAGATGAATTATTGAATCAGTTAGGTAGGGCGACGTGGGGTTTCACACTAGGTGTTGTATCTTTCAATTTAAGGAATCGAATCCTAAATTTGCAAATTAGGACTTTAGCCATTTTAATTAGTCTAGCTTTTATTCCAATTTACTATTCCATTCAAAGTCTTGGTAGTTTCCAAGCCCTGCTTACCATCTGGCCCTTTTTAGGTACCATAGTAATTCTTGCAAGCGTTGACGTAGGTCCTGTAAAAAAGAGACTTTTCGCTTGGCTTGGTAAGTATTCATATGGATTCTATATTTGGCAGATCCCTATGATTAGCATTCTTAGTATTGTGCTTAAAAAATTCACATGGTTCATTGAGTCAAGTACTTTGGGGCAGACCCTGATTATCTTGATTTTAGGCATCGTGAGCATCCTATTTGTAACTAAACTATCGCTAAAATTTATCGAAGGCCCCATTAGGAAGTCGGTCTCCATTAGATTGGGAAATTCTAGTAATTAAGGTATCTTGATAGCTTCTCAAAAGACAAAGTATGTGGGGAGAGTAATCAACATCCAAGACTCTGTCTTAGGTGAACAAGTGATAGCATTGAGCGGTGCCGAATCGAATGAGGATTCTAGTTACTGGCGGAGCTGGCTTTCTGGGCTCCCACTTCACAGAGTTGCTATTACTCGAAGGGCACGAGGTTCTTGTTGCTGACAATTACTTTACTGGGTCGCGTAGCAATCTAACTCATTTATTTGATCATGACTCATTTGAATTGATACGTCACGATGTGACGCTACCCTTATATGTAGAAGTTGATGCAATTGTTAATTTAGCTTGTCCAGCATCCCCCATCCACTATCAGCGAAACCCTGTACAGACTCTGAAAACATCAGTTTTGGGGGCTGTCAATATGCTTGGACTAGCAAAGCGGACCGGGGCTAGAATTTTGCAAGCTTCAACAAGCGAAGTCTATGGCGACCCAAAGATCTCTCCCCAAGTTGAGAGTTATTGGGGAAATGTAAATCCCATTGGGATTAGGTCCTGCTATGACGAGGGTAAGCGGGCAGCCGAGAGTATCTTCTTTGACTATCACCGACAGTACAAAATTGACATTAAGATAGCAAGAATTTTCAATACCTACGGCCCAAAAATGGCCCTTGATGATGGACGCGTTGTGAGTAATTTTATTATCCAGGCGCTAAAAGGTCATCCAATAAGTATCTATGGCGATGGTAGCCAGACTCGATCATTTTGCTATGTTTCAGATTTAATAGATGGTTTAAACAGATTACTTTTTTCGGGTCCAGATATCCATGGTCCTATCAATATAGGGAATCCATATGAGTTTACAATTTTGCAGCTAGCTGAATTGGTTATAGAGCTTACCAATTCCAAATCCAAGATTGTGTTTTCTCCCCTGCCAAGTGATGATCCAAAACAACGCAAACCTGACATCTCCTTGGCTAGAAAAATCCTTGGCTGGACTCCTTCCATCGAGCTTAGAGAAGGCCTTGAGAAATCAATCCCGTATTTCGCTTCAAAATTAAAATAAAAAATCTCAGAATGTACTATCAAGTTTCAGGAAGACTTGGGAATCAACTGTTTCAGTGGGCATTCACACACTTACTTGAATCTCAGTACAAGGATAGGCCAAAGTTCTTTGTTGATAAGTACCACCACAGGTTACTTCACCTAAATCCAGAAGCTATAGAATTTCCTAATTGCATTCATCATCAAGGAGTCAGAACGCTAAATAGCGCCGGACTCATTCTTAAAGTCTTAGATCGCTATAATAAGAATCGTAAAAGTGCCAAAATATTTGATAGTTGTCGAATTTTCAGGACTTTGGATAGCTTCACTGTACCAGTGCTGCCTAGAAAGAAACCATTACTTGTAACAGGATTTTGCATAAATAAATCAATAGTTGAAGAATTTGAAGAGATAATATTTAGTGAATTAATTGAACAACTAAAACGGGTGCCAACATTTCCAACACTACCCGATTTATATCAAGTAATTCATGTTCGCAGAGGAGACTTTGTAACAAGTGATACCGGATATGGATTAATTAGCTCTGAGTTTTACAGATTGAACCTAGACTCAAATCTTCCAATAGTTTTGTGCACAGACTCGATTGAGGATTGTCAATTAATAATAAATGAGTTTCACCCAACAGTGATTTTAAGTCCACATAATTCGACACCTTGGCAAGCGATTAAAACAATGGCATCAAGCTCGCATATTATTCTTTCTAATTCCACTCTTGCTTGGTGGGGAGGTTTTATTGCAAGTAAAAGTGGAGCCAGTGTAGTAATTCCCAGACCTTTTTATATTAACGCAGAGGAACTAAATACCGTTTTTGAGTTTAGATTATTTTCACCACAACCAGCAAAATTTGAAATTTAAGAAGCTTTAAACCGAGAGCCTGTCCATGATTGAAAGGGTAATTGACTAACTAAACTCTTCCTCATACGTCCCATTCTAAATGCTCGCATCTTTGACAGTGCGGAGAAAAAATCATCGATACTAAGATATTGTGGGTTATTCAGAGGAATCACCTCTTTTGCAAATTTTCGCGAAACCATATAAAAATGTGCGCCAGGAAGTGAATCAGATTCAACAATACCTTCAGGAGCCAGCAAAGCTTCCCTAACCCTCAATCTATTACCAATTTTTAAGCTCTTAAAAAGTGGAAGCTTTGCTAGGTGAGACAATAATCTAAATCCCTTCTGTTGAAGGTTGGTAACTCTAAATTTGATGTGTGTATCAACTCCTGGCAATAAGAAACCAAATTGAATGAAGTCATAGTTGTAGGTGCTGTCTTTTGCAAGTATAGTTTTCAATCTATCTGGTTTATCTATGTGAAAGTCATCCTCAGTTATAATTGCAAATTCTAAATTTGAATCTAAAAATCTTTTCATGGCATTCATATGCGAAAGCCAAGCAGCCCTAACCCCAAGACTCACATAGTGCTCATCAATATCCTCTATATTTTCGGCATTGACTGCAGATAAGCGCTCAATTTCTACTCCAAATGCATCTGCCTCTGACAAGACGGATGCATATCTAGCAGTTTCCTTATCTAGATTTATGACATACCAAGCTGTTTCTCTCATAATTACTAAACCATATCAAGCATTAATGGGGATAGCGCTCTTTGAAGTACAGAAATAACTTTAGAAAGATCTGGACGTCTTGTTAATAGTGGCTCTTCAGCAATCGCTCTCCAAAGTGTAGGTGAAGCATTTACCTCAGCTACTTTCGCTATAAAATCCTCTAAAGAATTGAAATTAGCTAAATTAATCAATGATTTTTCATTGAAGCAGCTTTGTGAATCGATACCCCAATAGAGCGGAATGGCCCCGGTCGCCCAAGCTTCAGGTGCTTTCTCAGTAACGTAGCCAGGAAACAAGTCATTTTCAAAAGAAAATACAAATTTATATCGTTGCGAAGTTTCGTATTTAAATCTGGCAGCCTGGCTATTTTCATTTCTAGCTATTCCGCCGTAGACATCTACTTTGCCGATCTGAGAGAGAGCTGCTATTGCCTGCATGCGAAAAGGATAGGCCTTACCTATGAAAGCTACACAGAACTTATCTCGCTCTTCATAATTTGTAGCTCTTTTAGAGAGCATCTGTTCTATTGTTATAGCCTTTCCAAGGTATGGAGAGACAACAGGCATAATCAAGTCGGAACTGGTAAGCCACCAAAGAGGGAGATAAGCATTCTTCCCGCCGTATGAGTTTTGATCAAAGGAGAGATAGGCATCCCAAGTGCCAAAAGGGGGTCTTTCATTTTCTCCTGTGAAAAATATTGAGAAATCTGATTCTCCGCTAGGTTGTTGGCTAGTTGAATATTTCTCTTTTGAGAAGTTTATACCCTGCTTCGTATGTGAAGCTAAAAATCGATAGGCCCTAGTTGTCAGATTAGGAATTTCATTTCGTCCATAAACTGATTCAATTTCAATATCGACTCGACCTTTATCTGAGGTTACTATTTCAACCTTTCGATTTATTGCTTTTTCAATGAGTACGGCAAATACTTGATCACTTTCTGAAACTGGATTAGGCCAGCGGCGAAATCTTAAAGTCACTGGCCTAGCCACTAAAGTTGCCCCCCAATTTCAATTAAGCGTTTCTCAATAGCATGCATAAGTTGAACATCTTCTCTTTTTTCAAAAGATCCGGATTTAACTCGAATGTGAAAATTACTGATTAAATCTTCAGTTAGTGTTGGGGAGTTTAGACCCTCAGAGTCTGTAATATTTAAGGATGGAAGTTCGATAAATTGAACTCCTAATTTAAAAAATAATTCACCCATAGCTTTATCTTCAATAGTTCCTGGATCAATCCGCCAACGATTTTTGATTATCATGTTAGCCGCGCTACGAGATAGTAATCGATTATTCCCTGCAGCAAAATTGGCACCTTCATAGGGTTTGACTCCTGCATAAATATTCTCTTCTGGATTAAATTCAGAGACTAAACGTTGCAGTGCAAAAGGCTTTATCATCGAAGATGTCGTGGTAGAAAAAATATAGTCGAAGTCGGTTTCCTCAAGAAAATACTTTAGAAGTGCTAAGAATTTCCATTGATAATTAAGGTAGGAATCCGGAAAGTGGGTATGGAGAACTTCCTCTTCAATTTCTAATAATTCTGATCTACTAATCTTAGGAATATACCAACGAAAGGGGAGTAGCAAGAAGCGATCTAGCCAAGCTAAAGGCATTGCCACCCACCTATTAGTCCATCGAATTTTTTCGTGTAGGCGATCTAATTTCCATCCAATAGGAGATAGAGGTGTGCCATGAAGGTGAATCACTTTTACTCCTTCAGGTAAAGGCCATCGCAGCCAGGTTTTTCTTTGTCCTTCATGGAGAATATTGATCCAAGGCTCATAGAGTCCGTGCCCGACAACAATCAGAATTTTAGATTTCTTCACCTTTTTCCTTTACACTCATAAAACCAGATGCAAGATTTTAGTAATTGTAGGTTTTTAATACACCACATTATTCTACTCTATTACTGCAAAGTGATTCAATTACTCTGTTACTGGAAAATGTTTCAATTAGCTTAGACATTCCTTTAATCCTTTGAATAATAACAAAATTGATGGTGATTGAACACCTTAGTAGTGAACCCAGGTAACTCTTTATAAGAATTTCTCTATTTTCCTCTTCCAAAATGGCCACCATAGAGCCTCTAAGGAGTCAGGCCTGAATTGAAATTTTAACTGCTTTGATACCACCTGATTGACGTTTGACCTTGACCAAGAGTCTATGAAGCAAAAAGGAATCCCCAAATCTTTAAGACTTCTAGACCAATCATCTTCAACAACGATTGGGATCGCGCCCCTATAAAGAGCCTCCCAGAATCGGTGGGTATCGACCCCATTTCCCCGAACTGAGGCGACATACTTAAATTCATTCATCAATTCATCAAAGTCTTTGGGGCTTATTCGATTCTTAATAAAAACGGTATGGGGGTCATCGTTATCAAACTCCTGCCGAACATGAAATCGATCAGGATGAGTCAATCCAAATGGACCGATTAGCACCTGATCTCTACGGGTCTGCCAAAGAGGCCCTGCTGTGATAAATCTAGGATTTCCATTAACACCCCATCTGAAATTTTCAATTCCTATAGGAAGGGTAGTGACCAATGGGTGGTCAGAAATAAAG
>Ga0222714_10002693_pt1 | contig 18581 bp, 20 predicted proteins | sample C33_3DmetaG_FD_165048 | JGI IMG/M metagenome (GOLD analysis project Ga0222714, IMG submission 165048) | Estuarine water microbial communities from San Francisco Bay, California, United States - C33_3D | ecosystem: Environmental > Aquatic > Marine > Unclassified | place: USA: California...
CCGGATCAGCGGCGCCCTGCGCCATGATCCGGCGACAGTCGCCGACTGGGCCGGCACGCTGCCGGCCTCCGCACGCATCGTGGTGTATTGCGTGCACGGCCACGAGGTCAGCCAGAACGCGGCCCGAGCCCTGCATGAGCACGGACTGGCTGCGCAGTTCCTCGAAGGCGGCATCGAAGCCTGGCGCGCCGCGGGCGGCAGACTGCAATCCAACAGTCGCACGTAGAGCCATGACCCCTGATGCGCAGGACGCCACGCCGGCCGCGATCCCTTTCCGCGAAGCCTTCCGCTTCTGGCTGAAGCTCGGCTTCATCAGCTTCGGCGGGCCCGCCGGCCAGATCGCGATCATGCACGAGGAGCTGGTCGAACGCCGGCGCTGGATATCCGAGCGCCGCTTCCTGCATGCTCTGAACTACTGCATGGTGCTGCCCGGCCCCGAAGCGCAGCAGCTCGCCACCTACATCGGCTGGCTGATGCACCGGACCTGGGGCGGCATCGTCGCCGGCGGCCTGTTCGTGCTGCCCTCGCTGTTCATCCTGATCGCGCTGACGTGGATCTACATGGCCTGGGGCGACGTGCCGGCGATCGCCGGCATCCTCTACGGCATCAAGCCCGCAGTCACCGCCATCGTCGTCGTCGCCGCGCTGCGCATCGGCATGCGCGCGCTGAAAAACGGCGTATTGTGGGGCATCGCCGCAGCGGCCTTCATCGCGCTGTTCGCACTGAACCTGCCGTTCCCGCTGATCGTGATCGGCGCCGGTCTCATCGGCGCCGTCGGCGGCCGCGTGGCGCCGGCGCTGTTCGCCACCGGCGGCGGGCACGGCGCCGACGGCAAAAGTTACGGTGCGGCGGTGATCGACGACGACACGCCGACGCCGCAGCATGCGCTGTTCACCTGGAAACGTTTTGCCGCGGTGCTCGCTTTCGGACTGCTGCTGTGGACCGCGGCGATGGCACTGCTGATGGCAACGTACGGTTGGCAGGGCACGCTGACACAGATGGGCTGGTTCTTCACCAAGGCCGCGCTGCTGACCTTCGGCGGCGCCTATGCCGTGCTGCCCTATGTCTACCAGGCCGCAGTCGAGCACTACCAGTGGGTCACGCCGCTGCAGATGATCGACGGCCTCGCGCTCGGCGAAACCACGCCCGGACCGCTGATCATGGTGGTGGCCTTCGTCGGCTTCGTCGGCGGCTGGGCCACGCAGTTCCTCGGCGCCGACAGCCTGTTCCTTGCCGGCGCGCTGGCGGCGACCGTGGTCACCTGTTTCACCTTCCTGCCGAGCTTCATCTTCATCCTGCTCGGCGGCCCGTTGGTCGAAACCACCCACGGTGACCTCAAGTTCACTGCGCCGCTGACCGGCATCACCGCAGCGGTGGTCGGCGTGATCCTCAACCTCGGGGTGTTTTTTGCGTACCACGTGCTGTGGCCAAAGGGCCTGCAGGGCGCGTTCGACTGGACGTCGGCGGTAATCGGCATCGCCGCCTTCCTCGCGCTGTGGCGATTCAAGGTCGGCATCATGCCGGTGATCGGCGCCTGCGCCGCGCTCGGCGCGGCGTGGACGCTGCTGGCCTGACTACGCGGCGAGACCGGCCACCCAGCGGTCGTAAATCCGGTCCGCCACCGCGTTCAGCGCGAGCACTTTTTCGCTGATTCCCTGCTCCATCTCCGCCGGCGACTGCACCGAGGCCACGCGCCCTGCGAGCGCCGCGACTTCCTTCGCCCAGTCGCGGCACCAGGTGCGGATCATTTCCTCGGTCATCTCGACATGGCATTGCATCGCAAAATGTTTGCCCAGCACGAAAGCCTGGTTGGCGCAGGCGGTGCTCGCCATGATGCGCGTCGCACCCTCGGGAATCGCGAAGGTTTCGCCGTGCCAGTGGAAGGACAGGAATTCGCGCAGGTCGCCGCCCAGCCACTGCCGCGCTTCGGGCTGATCAAGCATTGCCACTCGCCCCCAGCCGATTTCCTTGACTGGATTGCGCGTGACCTGCGCGCCCAGCGCTTTCGCCATCAGCTGGCCGCCCAGACAATGCCCGATCACCGGCACCTCTCGCGCCACCGCGTCGCGGATCAGATCACAAATTTGCCCTATCCACGGCAGGTCGTCATTGACACTCATCGGCCCGCCCATGAAACACAGGCCGGCATAGGCCCTCGCATCCGCAGGCACCGGCTCGCCGGCGTCGATCGCTATGATGCGGTACGGTATCTGCCTGCGCTCGAGGTACGTGGCAAAATAGGCCGGCCCCTCGGTGGGCATGTGGCGGAAAATGGCAACGGGTTTCATGGAAGGGTCCGGTATGCGATGGAATCATCTTAAATCAATCTCCGCCGTCTTTCTGTGCGCCGCAGCACCCGCACTCGCCGCGGACATCAGCGTGGTCGGCCTGTTCGGCGGCAAGGCGGTACTGGTGATCAACGGCGGCAAGCCGCGCACCGTGTCCGCCGGTGAATCCACGCCGGAGGGCGTGCGCCTGGTCAGTGCCGACAGCAAGGCCGCGGTCATCGAACACCAGGGCAGGCGCATGACGCTGGCGCCGGGCGGCGGCATGCGCATCGGCGGCGGGCCGACCGGCGGCAGCAGCGGCGGCGGCGAAACCGTGACGCTGACCGCGGATTCGCAGGGCCATTACCTCGCGCTGGGACAGATCAACGGCGGCTCGGTGCAGTTTCTGGTAGATACCGGCGCCACCGCCATCGCGATACCCAGTTCCCTCGCCCGCCGGCTCGGCATCAACTACCTCGGCGGACAACGCGGCTACACCCAGACTGCCAACGGCCGCGCCGCGGCTTACCGGATCACGCTGGACACCGTGAAACTCGGCGACATCACGCTGCACGCGGTGGAAGCCGTGGTGCTTGAAGGCGACGGGCTGAAGGTGGCGCTGCTGGGCATGAGTTTCCTCAACCGCACCGAGATGAAGCGGGATGGGCAGGCGCTGACGCTGACCAAGCGGTTCTGAAGCGGAATGGAACCGGGCTGGGGATTTACTTCTTTTCGGTTTCGCCACCGACCATCGCCAGCAAATGCCCGAACTTGCTGCGCTTGGTATCCAGATACCGGCGGTTGGCCTCGCGCGGCGGAATGTCGACAGCGACGCGTTCGACGACCTTGAGTCCGAACTTCTCCAGCGCCGAGACCTTGTCCGGGTTGTTGGTCATCAGCCTGACCTCGCGTGCGCCGAGATCAAACAGGATGTGCGCACCGGCACGGTAGTCGCGCATGTCGGCGGCAAAACCCAGCGCGTGGTTGGCTTCGACGGTGTCGCTGCCCTGGTCCTGCAGCGCGTAGGCGCGGATCTTGTTCAAGAGGCCGATGCCGCGGCCCTCATCAAACATGTAGACCAGCACACCGCTGCCGGCCTGCTCGATCATGTGCATCGCTGCATCCAGCTGTTCGCCGCAGTCGCAGCGCTCGGAACCGAACACGTCGCCGGTCAGGCACTGTGAATGCAGGCGCACCAGCACCGGCTCGCCGAGCCTGATTTCGCCTTTGACCAGCGCGACGAACACGTTGGATTCGAGGCTGTCGGCATAGACCACCAGCCTGAATTCGCCGGCCTTGCTGGTCGGTAGCACGGTTTCGGCCTTGCGCTGGATGGTGCGCTCGTTCTCACGATAAGTGACGAGTTCGGCGATGTCGAGGATGCGGATGCCGTGTTTCGCCGCGAACTTTTCCAGGTCGGGACGCCGCGCCATGCTGCCGTCGGGATTCATGATTTCGCAGATCACGCCGGCGGGCTTGAGGCCGGCAAGCCGCGCGAGATCCACCGCGGCTTCGGTATGGCCGCGCCGCGCCAGCACGCCGCCGTCCACCGCGCGCAACGTCTGCAGGCGGCCAGGGCGGATCAGATCGGTGGGTTTGGCGTGGTCGGCGATCGCCACCGCGATGGTGCGCGCACGGTCGTGCGCCGACATGCCCGAACCCACGCCCTCGCGGGCGTCGATTGGAGTCGCGAAGGCGGTGCCGAACTTGGTCTGGTTGCCGCTGTCGTCGGCGATCAGTGACAGGCCCAGCGCGCGCATCCGCTCTTCGGTCAGCGCCAGCGACACCAGGCCGCGGCCTTCGCTCGCCATGAAGTTGATGGCTTCGGGTGTGGCGCGTTCGGCGGCGACGAACAGGTCGCCTTCGTTTTCGCGGTCGGCGCTGTCGACGAGGATCACCATCTGTCCACGCCGCACCTCGGGCAGGATCTGCTCGATGGTGTATTCAGTGGTACTGCGTTCGGTGGTTTTGTCGGCGGACATGGCGCGGTCACTGACCGCAGGCGCGCGGTAAATCGTAACTATTTGATTTTATTGATATTTTTGTCATCGCCCTGGATCACGTCCGGGAGGCAATCAGGCGCAGGAATTCGGCGCGGGTGACGTCCTTGTTGAATTCGCCGGTGAACGCGGAAGTCGACGCAATCGAATTCTGCTTTTGGATGCCGCGCATGATCATGCACATGTGCTGGGCCTCGATCACCACCGCGACGCCGGCAGGGTCGAGCGTGTCCTGGATGCAGTCGCGAATCTGCACGGTGAGCCGTTCCTGCACCTGCAGCCGCCGCGCATAGGCATCGACCACGCGCGGCACTTTCGACAGGCCGACAATGCGGCCCTTGGGGATGTAGGCGACGTGGGCCTTGCCGAAGAAGGGCAGCATGTGGTGCTCGCACAGCGAGTAGACCTCGATGTCGCGCACGATCACCATCTGCTGGTATTCCTCGGTGAACATCGCCGAGCGCAGGATTTCCGCGGGGTCGAGGTCGTAACCGTGGGTCAGGAACTGCAGCGCCTTGGCCACGCGCTCCGGCGTCTTCACCAGGCCTTCGCGGTCCGGGTCCTCGCCGACGTCCTTCAGGATGTGGCGGTAGCGGTCGGCGATGCTGCGGATGATTTCCGGATTGTAATGGTCGTTCCTGGCGTAACCGTCCATCACGTTTTCTTCGCGCATGTCGCTCACGGGCAGATTGTCACGCGGCTTCATTTTGTCTTCACCATGGCCAGACGTTCGCGGATCGAATGTGCGATTCCGGTGGCATCCAGTCCCACGCTCGCCAGCTGCAGCGAGGGATCTCCCTGATCGATGAAGCTGTCGGGCAGACCCAGTTGCAGCACCGGTATGTTCAGTCCGTTGCGCTGCATCGCCTCCAGCACCGCGCTGCCGGCGCCGCCCATCACCACGTTTTCCTCGATGGTCACCAGCAGCGCGTGTTTCGCCGCCAGTTCGCGCACCAGGTCTTCGTCCAGCGGCTTGACGAAGCGCATGTTCGCCACCGTGGCGTCGAATTCCGCGGCAACCTCGAGCGCCGGCGCCAGCATCGAGCCGAAGGCCAGTATCGCGATGTTGCCTTTGCCGCGCCGCCGTACTTCGCCGCGACCCAGCGGCAATGCGGTCATCTCCTTCTCGACCGCCACGCCGGGCCCGGTGCCGCGCGGGTAGCGCACGGCGGCAGGGGTATTCATCTGGAAAGCCGTGAAAAGCATCTGCCGGCATTCGTTTTCATCGGCCGGCGTCATCACCGTCATGTTGGGCAGGCAGCGCAGGTAACTCAGATCGAAGCTGCCGTTATGCGTGGCGCCGTCAGCGCCGACCAGACCGCCGCGGTCGAGCGCGAACACCACCGGCAGGTTCTGGATCTGCACGTCGTGGATCAGCTGGTCGTAGCCGCGCTGCAGGAAGGTCGAGTAGATCGCCACCACCGGCTTGTAGCCCTCGCAGGCCACGCCCGCGGCGAAGGTCACCGCATGCTGCTCGGCGATGCCGACGTCGAAATAACGTTTCGGATATTGCGCGGCGAACTTCACCATGCCCGAGCCTTCGCGCATCGCCGGCGTGATGCCGACCAGGCGCGGATCGCGCTCGGCCATGTCGCACAGCCATTCGCCGAAGACCTGGGTGTAGGTCGGTTTGCTGACGGATTTGCCGCCTGACTTGCCCGTGGCGATGCCCGACTTGTGGTCGAATTTCGACACGCCGTGATAGAGGATGGGATCGGCTTCTGCCAGCTTGTAGCCCTGGCCCTTGCGCGTCACCACGTGCAGGAACTGCGGACCCTTCAGGTTGCGGATGTTGTGCAGCGTCGGTATCAGCGCATCGAGGTCGTGGCCGTCGATCGGGCCGATGTAGTTGAAACCGAATTCCTCGAACATCGTGCCCGGCGTGACCATGCCCTTGACATGTTCCTCGGCGCGGCGCGCGAGGTCACCCAGCACTTTTTCGCCGAGCCCCTTGGCCGCGGCATAAAAACGCCCCGACATCAGTTTCGCCAGGTACTTGTTGAGCGCGCCCACAGGCGGCGAGATCGACATGTCGTTGTCGTTGAGCACCACCAGCAGGTCGACGTCCATCGCCCCGGCATTGTTCAGCGCCTCGAAGGCCATGCCCGCGCTCATCGCGCCGTCGCCGATGATCGCCACCGCATGGCGCGGCTCGCCCTTCAACTTGGCGGCCACCGCCATGCCCAGGGCAGCGCTGATCGAGGTGCTCGAATGCGCGGTGCCGAAGGTGTCGTAGACGGATTCAGTGCGCTGGGGGAAACCCGAGATGCCCTGCCACATGCGCAGGTTCTTCATCGCCTCGCGGCGGCCGGTCAGTATCTTGTGGCCATACGTCTGGTGGCCGACGTCCCACACCAGGCGGTCGTGCGGCGTGTCAAAGACGTAATGCAGTGCGATGGTGAGCTCGACCGTGCCGAGATTGGACGACAGGTGGCCGCCGGTCTGACTCACCGACTCCAGCAGGTAGGCGCGCAGTTCGTCGGCCAGCCGCGGCAGCTGGCTGCGCTCGAGCAGCCGCAGGTCGGCGGGCGTAGCCAGGGATTTCAGCAGCCCGTATTCGGGCCTGTCCTGATCCCCGGAGCCTTCCATGGTCAATATCGCAGTCATGCCGTTATTGTCTCAGAACTTGCGCAGGACGATGAAATCGGCCAATTGCGCGAGCCGTGTGCCGCGCTCGCCGAACGATGCGATGGCCTGCAAGGCCTGTTCACGCAGGTCCGCCGCCAGTGCCTTGGCCTGGCTGACACCCATCGCGCTGACATAGGTCGGTTTTCCCTGCTCCGCATCCTTGCCCGCCGTCTTGCCGAGCGTTGCGGTCGGCGCCTCGGCGTCGAGCACATCGTCGACGACCTGGAACGCCAGGCCGATCGCCTTGGCATAGGCATCGACCCGCGCCAGTCCGGCATCATCAAGACCGCTGCCGCAGCGCGCGCCGAGCACGGCCGCGGCGCGAATCAGCGCACCGGTCTTGTGAATGTGCATGAATTCGAGTTCGGGCACGGTCAGCGTCTCGCCCACCGCGGCAAGATCGATGGCCTGGCCGCCCGCCATGCCGCGCGAACCTGCTGCTATCCCCAGCAGCTTGATCATGTCGAGCTGCGCGGTGGCGTCGTCGGCAAGGCGGTATTCGCCGAGCAGCTGGAACGCGAGGCTCTGCAGCGCATCACCCACCAGCAGCGCGGTGGCTTCGTCGAACTCGACGTGGCAGGTTGGTTTGCCCCGTCGCAGCACGTCATCGTCCATGCACGGCAGGTCGTCATGCACCAGCGAATAGGCATGGATGATTTCCACGGCCGCACCGGCGACCGTCACGCGTTCGGGATCCGCCTGCGACACTTCGCCGGCGGCATAAGCCAGCAGCGGGCGCACGCGTTTGCCGCCGCCGAGCACGGCATAGCGCATCGCCGCGTGCAGGCGTGACGGCGCGATCTCGGCCGACGGCAGCACGCGCTGCAGGAAGGCTTCGATGCGGTTCTGCCCGGCTGCAACCCAGGCCTGGAAATCAGGAGCCGTCACAAAGTGGGGTTATTGTTCTGCGGCGCCGAAATTCTTCAGCACGCCGTTTTCGAGGATCTTCACCTGCTGCTGCGCGTCCTGCAGCTGGGTCTGGCAGACCTTGAGCAGTTCCGCGCCGCGTTTGTACGCCGCCAGCGACTGTTCCAGCGGCATCTGGCCCTCTTCCATGGCTTCGACGATTTTCTCGAGTTCCGCGAGCGCCGATTCGAATGTCGGATTGTTCTGGTTCTTGGGCGATTTGGACATGGCGGAATCGCCTCGTTGGATAAACCGAAAGACTAGCGCAATCAGCGAGTTGCGGTCAACGCGCCGAACCAGCGGGCACGCAGGCCCCTAGCCACGCCCGGCGCTGTCCACCCGATCGATCACGGCCCGCGGAATCAGGCTCAGCTTCACCAGAGGCTTCAGTGATTCATCGCTGCTCTGCTTGCAGAACTCGCGGATCGCAAGGAATGCCCGTGCCGCCGCCGTGTCGTTCCAGAACCACTGGTCGATGGCCTTCGCCGCGAGATTGCCGGGCTGCGCCGCGGCAGCCTCGAAATAGTACGCCTTGACGTCGTCGCAGGCGCGCTTCACCGCGACCCCGGCGCTCATGCCGGCGACGACGGGCAGTACGGGCGCATCGTCGAGATAAGCCAGCACGTGATTCACTGCGTCGTCCACCGTCGCGCCGAACACGCCCACGGTGGTGCGGCCGCGCCGTTTGCGCGCCAGGTCATACCATGGAGCCAGTTGCGCAACCTCGTCGCGTAGGGCCTGGGCCAGTCCGCCCGCGCCGGTTTTGGCCGCGGCAAAGCTCACCGGGCAGGCAAATCCGGAATCAGCGGATGCGGCATCCGGCGCATCCTCCGGAAAATCCTCCAGCACCGGGCCTGATTTTTTTTCGAACAGGGCCAGCAGGCTGCGCAGCACCCTGCGCTGGAAGTCCGCTTCATTCGGGGAACCGAAGGGACGGCCGAGCATGAACGGCACCCACAACGCGCGCGACGGTTTGATCGCCGCGGTCTGCTCACGGATCAGGCTGATCTGCGCCGTCGCCACGCCTTCGCGCTCGAGGTAGTGTCCGAGTGCGCCCACGGCGCACGTGCAGTTGGGTCAGACCGGTGTCAGCAATACCGCATCCACCTTGTCCTTTTTCAGCAGCGCCGCGAGCTCGCGGGCCTTGGCCTCGAGGGCTCGGACCGGCGCCGCGCCCATGAAAGCATAGTGATAGTCCGACACCGATCCCACCACGCCTTCAGCCTGCAGTTCTCGCAGGCGGTCAAGCGGAAACACCACGTTGACGTCTTCCTGGAAGCCGCTGCGGTCGAAGTTCACCGAGCTGTGGCTCATGATCAGGTCGGCGTGCGGCGTATCGCCAGGGATCACGCGGTAATCCGCCGCGCCCGGCGGAAACGGCCGGTCTCCGCGCACGTGCACCCCGGAGGTGGTGATGATCGCCACCCGGCGCTCGCGCAGCGGCGGCCCGGGCACGAACGGCGTCGCGCCGAAATCCGGCAGGTCGCGGATCTTGTCGAGATGGTGCTGCCGCTCAAATTCCGGAAGATCGCTCAATCGCGCCATCTGCTGTCCTTTCGGTTGCCATTAATTATCAGCGCTGATGCTTGCCCAAGTTCCAGCCGCTTTTCGCCAGGTGTTTCTCGCCGACGTGGATAGGCTCCTCCTCCAGCGGCGTCGCCATGGTGTCGTTCCAGCGGTTGAGGAAACCGAAGTTTGCTATGACTGCCACGATTTCCACGATCTGCCCTTCGCTCCAGTGCTTCTTGAGTTCGGCGAACATCTCGTCTGTAACCGCATTGGGCTGTGCCGCGCCGGCAATCGCAACTTCCAGTGCCGCACGTTCCGCCTCGGAAAACAATGAACTGGTGCGAAATTCCCAGACAGCCTCGAGTTTTTCTGCTTCAACGCCCAGCCGGAGCGCCGCCCCGGCAGTGTGCGCCATTCAGTAATGGCAACCGTGTGCACGGCTCGCGACGTGGGCCAGCATGCGTTTGAACGCCACCGTCACTTCACCCTGCGGATCCCATACCGCAGCAGCGAGCTGGGCCATAGCCTGAACCAGTTTGGGTTTGCGTTGCATGATCAGCATGCTGTTCGGCACGAAACCCAGCGTTCGCGTGTAGGTCTTGAACGCCTCCTGCAGTTCCGGTACGGCATCCTGCGGCAGGGGCGCAAGCCGCGGATCGGGTCGGTCATTTTGTTTCATCAATGTTTCCTCCTGGTCAAGATTGTTTCGTCGGGTTCGGGTATTCAAGGCAGCGCAGCAGATTGCAGGCAATGGAATTCAACGCATCGCGGTCCGGATTGACCTTGCCGAACAGTCGCAATCCCTGGATGCCCGCAACCAGGAAACGGGCCAGCGCACGGACGTCAGCGTCGTCGGAAATTTCCCCGCGCCCCTGCCCGCGTGCCAGCGCTTCGGCAAACGAAACTTCGATGCGCTCCAGGCTGCGCCGGACCTTGACTGCAGTGGCATGATCGCGTCGCGCCAGTTCGGCGGCGCAGTTGCCGATGAAGCAGCCGCGCCGCCCCGGGCCGGCGACGATGCGGTCTATCAGTTCGCCGACGAATCCGGCAATCGCATCCTGCACCGGCAGCGGCCGTTGCAGCGCGGTGTTGATGCGGGCCAGTCCCTGTTTTTCATAACGCTCGAGAGAACGGTGCAGCAGCGCGCGCTTTCCGCCGAATGTCGCATACAGGCTGGAGCGGCTGAGTCCGGTGGCCGCACACAGGTCGTCGAGCGACGTCGCTTTGTAGCCCTTGGCCCAGAACGCCTGCATCGCCTGTTCCAGTGCAATGTCGGGCTCGAACTCACGATGCCTTGCCATTATTTATTTGACAGCGCCTGCCGCCAGTCCGTTGAGCGCCTTGCGCAGATTCTGCGTCACCGCGCCGCAATCCCCGCCCTGCTTGTGGCGTGCGGCGAGAAACTGCGGATCGTTGTATCCCAGCCACACCTGTCCGGAGGCATCCTGCCAAGCCAGCGCCTTCAGCGGCAGATCAATGCCGCTGGACTGCGCGCACAGCATCAAAGGCGTGCCGCCCTGGGGATTGCCGAACACCAGCAATTCCGTCGGGCGCAGTTCCTTGCCGATTTTTTTCGCGCCGGCGGCATGATCCACGCGCAGGAAGATATTGAGTCCCTTGCCCTTGGCGGCCGCCTCGAAGCGGTCGAGGGTGTCCTTGACGCTGTGCGGGCTCTTCAGGGCGATCAGGCCGTCGGCAGACCATGCGGAAAACGGCAGCAGTGACAGCAGCAATACAGCGGCAATACGCATCCTGTTCATGGATTTCTCCGGTTATGTGACAGCACCCGCCCGGCATGCCTACTTGGCATGCACCCCGGGATTCCAACCCGAAGCGGTGAGATGCTTGCGGGCAAATTCCAGCGGATGTTCCTCGAGTTGGGTTGCCAGCGTGTCGTTCCAGCGGTTGAGCCAGCCGAAGAACGAAATCACCGACACGATTTCGATGCTCGCATCTTCTGAGAAATGTTTCTTCAACTCGTCGAAATGGGCATCCGTGGCGGACGGCGGACAGCCGCCGGCGGCCAGTGCCAGGCTGAGGGCAGCGCGCTCGGCCGCGGTGAACAGAGGACTGGTCTGGAACTGCCACAACGCATGCAGTTTTTCCTCGGGAACCTTGCCGCGCTCGACCACGTTTTCGGCGTTATGCGCAGTGCAGTAGCGACAGCCGGCGGCATTGCTGGCGACTTCCGCCACCATCAGGCGCAGCGCCGTCGGCACCTCGCCGGCATCGGCCATCACCGCTTCGCGCAGGGTCTGGATGGCGCGAAACACTTTCGGCCGCCGCGCCAGCGTCAGCCAGCTGTTGGGCACGTAACCGCGCTGTTTTTTCGATTTTTCGAAATCCGCCGCGAACTCGGCGATGCGTTCTGCTGAAGCCGATGAGACTCTGGCCATTCCATTTCCTCCGGTTAATCGTGTTTGCCCGGCGCGGCAATTTGGTTTGACTGCGCGCCGCGGGCGGCTGACGATTTTCAATGTCTTGCCGCATCGACCTATTATAGAATGATCGTTCCAGAATACAACCGTTGCCGTTTCGGCTCATTCCGGTAAACAAGCAGGCAGCGTCACGGTCCGGGGCGAATCGTGATATGAAGCCGGTTGTAAGGAACGCCCGGAAATTCCGACCGATGGTTTTTGCTGTAAACCGAGTTCCAGGAGCCGTTTGATGCATTCCACCCTGCCCTTGATGGAAGCCAGTGATTTCCCGGCGATCCGCCGCCGGCGCACCGAAACGCTGCAGGTCAACCTCGGTTACAAGTGCAACCAGAGCTGCCTGCACTGCCACGTCAACGCCGGTCCCACCCGCACCGAACTGATGTCGCAGGAAACCATCCTCGACGTGATCGCCTATCTGCAGTCCGCCGGCATCGGCACACTGGATGTCACCGGAGGCGCGCCGGAGCTGAACCCCCATTTCCGCTCTCTGGTCGAAACCGCGCGCAAGCTCGGCATACGCGTCATCGACCGCTGCAACCTGACCATCCTGTTTGAACCCGGACAGGAAACACTCGCGCAATTCCTTGCCGGTCAACAGGTTGAAATCACCGCCTCGCTGCCGTGTTATTCCGCAGACAATGTCGACCGCCAGCGCGGCAAGGGCGTATTCGACGCCAGCATCCGTGCGCTGCAACTGCTGAACGGACTCGGTTACGGCCGGCCCGGTTCCGCGCTGAAACTGAACCTGGTCTACAACCCGCAGGGTCCGGTGCTGCCCCCCGCCCAGCCGCAGCTCGAGCTCGATTACAAAAAACGACTGGCCGACGACCATGGCATCGTGTTCAATGAACTGTATGTCATCACCAACATGCCGATCCAGCGCTTCGGCAGCACGCTGGTCTCCAGGGGACAGTTCAATCAGTACATGAGCCTGCTGAAAAACGCCTACCAGCCGGCCAACCTGGAATCGGTGATGTGCCGCACGCAACTCTCGGTCGACTGGCAGGGATTTGTCTACGACTGCGATTTCAACCAGATGCTCGATCTGCCGCTGGCGTGGAAACATCGGCCGCGCACCCACCTGCGCGAGTTGATAGGGGCCGATCCCGCGGGTAACCCTATCGTGGTCAAGGACCACTGTTACGGCTGCACCGCCGGCCAGGGTTCCAGCTGCGGCGGCGCGCTGGTCGACTGACAGTCATCCCCGTCCTGAGGCATGATGATGATAGAACCGATGTTCGCGGTGTATTTCTGGGGTTTCCTGATCCTCTACGGCGGCGTGATGTACGCCATCTCGCCGCAGTCCCGCACCAGCGCCAGCTTCTTCACCGGCAGCGACGATGCCGGCCGCCCGGCGACCGAATGGGCCCTGATCTGCAGCATCTTCATCAGCTGGATATTCGCCAAATCGGTGACCAATGCCGCCAACCTCGGTGCCGCCTACGGCATCGTCGGCGGGCTGGCCTATGCCATGTACTGGCTGTCGATACCGGTCGCCGGCATCGTCATCTACCGTTTGCGCACGCGCCATGGCGCAACCGGCCTGGTATCGTTCCTGATCGGCCGCTACGGGCGGCTGGCGGCGCTGGCGTTCACGCTCGCCATCCTGATCCGGCTCTACAACGAAGTGTGGAGCAACACCGCGGTCGTCGGCGCCTATTACGGAAAGGCCGGAGAGTGGACCTTCATCGCCTCGGCGCTGCTGTTTACCGCGGCCACTCTTTTCTACAGCATGAAGGGCGGACTGCGCAGTTCGATAGTCACCGACGTGATCCAGGCCGTGCTGTTCGTCATCGTGCTCGGCGTGGTGCTGTTCCTGGTCTTGCCCAAGCACGGACTGGGCACGCTGCTGTCGGTGGGTGATTTCCGGCTCAACGCCGGCGTCGACCTGCTGCTGGTGGCGCTGCTGCAGGTGGTGTCATACCCGTTCCACGACCCGGTGCTCACCGACCGCGGCTTCATCACCCGCGAAAAAACCATGCTGCGCGCGATGATCGTCGCCGGCGTGCTCGGCTTCATCTGCATTTTCGCCTTCAGCCTGGTCGGCGTGCACGCCAAACTCGAAGGTCTGCCGACCGGCGACAACATGCCCGGCGCGGTGGCGCTGGCCTTCGGCACCCTGCCCTACCTGATGATGACCGTGGTGATGATCATGGCGGCGGGCTCGACGCTGGACTCGACGTTTTCGTCGGTCGCCAAGTCCATCGGCCAGGAACTGCCGATGCTCGCCGGGCGGCTGCCGGGACCGCGTGCGATGGTCATCGGCATGTGGACCATGCTGGCGTTCGCGATACTCGGCAACCTGCCGATGATCGCCGGCACCGACATCCTCAAGGCCACCACGGTCAGCGGCACCATGGTGATGGGCCTGGCGCCGGTGTTCCTGCTGGCGCCGCTGGTTAAACATTCGCTATGGAGTTTCCATCTCGCATTTTGGCCTGGCGTGATCCTCGGTGTCCTGCTCGCAGGCGGCGGCATTCCGCAGGCCTGGGCCATCGGTGACGGCAAATATGCGCTGCTGCTCGGCACCAACCTCTACGGTCTGCTGATCTGCATTGCCGGCTTCCTCGCGCCGGTGATATGGCAGCGGCTGCGCGCGGCACGCTGACCGCATGCAACCCGGACGCAGCTGCCCCCTGCACTACCGCTATGCGCCGCAATCGCTGCGCCGGCCGCCGGAAATCCTGGCCGACACGCTGTATGTGATCGGCGGACTCTACGGCAACCTTCCCGCGTTGCAGGCCGTATCTGCGCTGGCCGCGGCCGAGCCGGAGCCGGTGGCGCTGGTGTTCAACGGCGACTTCAACTGGTTCAACATCGACGGCGGCGGATTTTCGGCGATCAATGAAACCGTGCTGCAACACCACGCGCTGCGCGGCAACGTTGAAACCGAACTCGCCGGGGATGACGATGAGGCGGGCTGCGGCTGCGCCTATCCGGACAGCGTCGGCGACGAGGAAGTCGCCCGCTCCAATGCCATGCTCGCGCAGTTGCGCGCCACCGCGCGCAGGTTTCCGGACCTGCGCTCCCAGCTCGCCGCGCTGCCGATGAACCGGGTCGCCGAAGTCGGCGGCCTGCGCATTGCCATCGTACACGGCGACTGTGAATCGCTGGCCGGCTGGTCGTACGACGAATCGGCTTTCCGCGGCACCACCGGCAGCACGCGCCTCGCCGCACATTTCGCCGCCAGCGGCGCGCGCATCATCGCCAGCAGCCACACCTGCCTGCCGATGGCGCTGCGCCAGCGCAGGCCACAGGGCGACTGCGCGCTGTTCAACAACGGCGCGGCCGGCATGCCCAATTTCGCCGGCACCCAATTCGGGGTGATCACGCGGATAGCAACCACCCCCGCGCGCCCATCGGCCGCGCTCTACGGCACAGTCATCCATGGCGTGCACATTGATGCGCTGGCCGTGCACTACGATTCCGCACAATGGCAACAGGACTTCGCAGCCAACTGGCCGGCCGGCAGCGCCGGATACCTGTCCTATCACCGGCGCATCACCCAGGGCCCGCGCCACGGCATCAACAAGGCCCTGCACAAGGGCATCCACCTCAATCCTGAACTGCTGCGCGGACTGCGCGCCAGCGAGGCGATTCAATGAAAAAAAGCAAACTGCTGGTATTCGCACTGATCGCCGCGGGCATCGTCGCGTTTTTTGCATTCGACCTGAAGCAGTACTTCACCCTGGATTATTTCCAGGCACAGCGCGCGGCGATCGATGCCGAAGTCCAGTCCCGGCCGTTGCGCTCGGCCCTGCTGTTTTTTGCCGCCTATGTCGCGGTCACCGGGCTGTCGCTGCCGGGTGCCGCCATCATGACGCTGGTGGCGGGCGCGGTGTTCGGCCTGCTGTGGGGCACGATCATCGTGTCATTCGCCTCGACTTTGGGTGCCACGCTGGCCTTCCTCGCCTCTAGATTCCTGCTGCGCGACTGGGTGCAGGACAAATTCGGCGACAAGCTGCGGCCGATCAACGACGGCATCGCGCGCGAAGGCGGTTTTTACCTGTTTGCGCTGCGCCTGGTGCCGGCCTTTCCGTTTTTCGTGATCAACCTGGTGATGGGCCTGACGTCCATCCGCACCTGGACCTACTACTGGGTCAGCCAGCTCGGCATGTTTGCCGGCACCGTGGTCTACGTCTACGCCGGCACCCAGCTCGGGGAATTCCGCATTTCGGCGGGACTGATCGGCGCCTTCGTGCTGCTGGGCCTGTTCCCGCTCGCCGCGAAAAAAACCCTGGACGCGCTGAAGGCGCGCAAGGTCTACGCCGGCTGGAACCGGCCCGCGCGTTTCGACCGTAACCTCGTCGTCATCGGCGCCGGCTCGGCAGGGCTGGTCTCCGCCTACATCGCTGCGGCGGTGAAAGCGAAAGTGACGCTGGTCGAGAAACACAGGATGGGCGGCGACTGCCTGAACACCGGCTGCGTGCCGTCCAAGGCGCTGATCAAGTCGGCGAAACTGCTGGCGACCATGAAACACGCCAGCAACTACGGCCTGAAGGACACGCAGGTGGATTTCGACTTTGCCGAGGTCATGAAACGCGTGCAACGCGTGGTCCGTAAAGTCGAGCCCCATGATTCCGTCGAACGCTACACCGCGCTGGGCGTCGAATGCATCAGCGGCGAGGCAAAGATCACTTCGCCGTGGAGCGTCGAAGTGAAAACCCCCGCGGGCGCGCAGACGCTGACCACGCGCGGCATTGTCATTGCCGCCGGCGCGCGCCCCTTCGTGCCGCCGATACCCGGGATCAACGATGTCGGCTGCCTGACCTCTGACACGGTGTGGGAACTGCGCACACTGCCGAAACGCCTGGTGGTGCTCGGCGGCGGCCCGATCGGCTGCGAACTGACGCAGTGTTTCGCCCGTCTAGGCTCACAGGTCATCCAGGTCGAGATGCTTCCGCGGATCATGATCCGCGAGGATCCGGAAATTTCCGACATGGTGCTGCAGAAATTCCGTGCCGAAGGCGTCAGCGTGCTGGTGAACCACAAGGCGCAGCGCTTCGCGGTCGAAAACGGTGAAAAAGTCCTGTACTGCGAAAACGAAGGCCGCGAAGTGCGCATCACCTTCGACGCACTGCTGTGCGCGGTCGGCCGCGTCGCCAACACCTCAGGCTACGGCCTCGAGGAACTCGGTATCCCGGTGACGAAATCGCGCACCGTCGAAGTCAACGAATTCCTGCAGACCAGATACCCGAACATCCTCGCCTGCGGCGATGTCGCCGGACCGTACCAGTTCACCCACACCGCGGCGCACACCGCCTGGTATGCCGCGGTCAACGGCCTGTTCGGCGGGTTCAAAAAATTCCGTGTTGATTACTCGGTGATCCCCTGGGCCACGTTTACCGACCCCGAAGTCGCGCGCGTCGGCCTCAATGAAACCGAGGCCAGGGAAAAAAACATTTCCTGCGAAGTCACCACCTACGGCATCGACGACCTCGACCGCGCCATCGCTGACGGTACTGCGCACGGCATGGTCAAGGTATTGACCGTGCCCGGCAAGGACAAGATCCTGGGCGCCACCATCGCAGGCGAGCATGCCGGCGACCTGATCACCGAATTCGTCACCGCAATGAAACACGGCATCGGACTCAACAAGATCCTCGGTACCATCCACATCTACCCGACGCTCGCCGAAGCCAACAAGTACGTGGCAGGGAACTGGAAGCGCGCACACGCGCCCCAAGCATTGCTGGAATGGGTGGAGAAGTTTCATGCGTGGCGGCGAGGATAATACATAACCCGTTGTTTTTATTGATATTTATGAAAAAATTGCTGTTCATGCTGTTGCTGGCCGTCGCCCCTTTCCCGGCATCCGCGCAAGCTTTCGATCACGATCACAAAGCCTGGGACGCGCTGCTGAAAAAACATGTCGTGCTGATCGACGGCGGCAAGGCATCGCAGGTGCGCTATGCCGGCTTTGCGCAGGAGCCCGCCGCGCTGAAAACTTACCTTGGCACCTTGTCAAAAGTCAGTGCGCAGGAATTCTCCGGCTGGAGCAAACCGCAGCAGATGGCCTTCCTTATCAACGCCTACAACGCGTACACCGTCGAGAAAATCCTCACTCGCCATCCCGACATCCGCTCGATCTGGGATTTCGGGAAAATTTTCGGCAATCCGTTCAAGGACAAATTCTTCAAACTGCTCGGCCGCGACTTTTCGCTGGACATGATCGAGCATGAAACCCTGCGCAAGCCCGGTGCCTACAACGAGCCACGCGTGCACTTCGCGGTGAACTGCGCCTCGGTGGGCTGCCCGATGCTGCGTGAGGAAGCCTACGTCCCCACGCGTCTCGATGCGCAGCTCGAGGAACAGACGCGGCGTTTCCTCTCGGATCGCAGCCGCAACCGCTACAACCCGCAGAGCAACACGCTGGAAGTTTCCGAAATCTTCAAATGGTTCAGCGAGGACTGGACCAGCGGCTATCGCGGCTTTGAAGGAAAAAATCCGGCGATCCAGTCGCGCGAGCAATTCTTCGCGGCGTACGCAACGCTGCTTGCCGACAGCCCCACCCAGCAGCAGGCCATCGCCGACCGCAAGGCCGGCATCTCGCATCTGGATTATGATTGGGCATTGAACGTCGCAAAGAAATAATCCCTCTCCGGCTCTCCCGTGTCGCTGTCCATCATCATTCCGGCACTCAATGAAGCCGGCAACATTCCGGAACTGCTTGAACGCCTGCAGCCGCTGCGGCGGCGCGGCGTGGAAGTCGTCGTCGTCGACGGCGGCAGCACGGATGCCACTGCAACACTCGCCGAAGCCGGTGCTGACAAGGTCCTGATCACGGCCCCCGGCCGCGCGCGCCAGATGAACGTCGGCGCCGCTGCAGCCGG
>Ga0222714_10002695_pt1 | contig 18573 bp, 14 predicted proteins | sample C33_3DmetaG_FD_165048 | JGI IMG/M metagenome (GOLD analysis project Ga0222714, IMG submission 165048) | Estuarine water microbial communities from San Francisco Bay, California, United States - C33_3D | ecosystem: Environmental > Aquatic > Marine > Unclassified | place: USA: California...
TAACTGGTATGCCTATATTCCACGAGATAGCTCTGCAAATACTGGAACAACCACCATTACGTCACTTAGCGGTAGCTCTGAAATCTTTGCACTTGGAGCTGTTAGCTCTGTGTCTGGTTCAGATATTATATTCACATCAGATATTAGCTATATTACTTTCCCAATTGGGGCATCGCTTTACAGGGTTAGCGGTTCAACGCTCGTGAGCATTACAAATACTATTGCAAGTGTCTCAAATGGGACAACCATTACCTGTGCTTCCGCTGTGGCTGGTGTCTCTGCCGCTGATGAAATAGTAGCCATTGCAAACGGAGCCATTGAAGGCGATCAAATGCGTGACTACTATGCTCAGATTCGCCTTACTAACGATTCAACAAGTGAAGTGGAATTGTATGCTGTAAATGCTGTATTTGCTAAGTCTAACCTCGCTAACCAGTTAGGACAATAATAATTACCTTTGTATTATGTACTCAAAGAAGTCAAATAAACCTAAAAAATACGTAGCTGGAGGAATCCTACTTGCTCAACTTGGACTTGAAGCAGGGAAGGGATTGTATGGTGCTTATCAAGCAGAACAAGCATCAAGAGAACTCGCAAAACTAAAGACTCCAGCAACAAGCGTATCAGAGTACCAAGAGCTATATAAGCAGTCCATTGATTCAGACATCCAACGCCGCAAAGAAGAACAGCTTGCCCAACAAATGGCTACGTCTCTTCAAGCGCTTCAGGGTGTTCGTGGAGGCGCACAAGTACCCGCGTTAACAAGGATGTATGGAGAACTTGGCCTTCGCGAAGCAGAAGCAGCACAAGCGCGTCAAATGGCGGCTCTTGGTCAACTTGCTGGAGCTGAAGAACGTGCTCTTGAGCGCGATATTATGCAATATGAACGTCGTCGCGGTGAGCTTGGGGCTGCATTAGAAGGAGGCATCCAGAATATTGCAGGAGCCGTAGGCGGTGGTGCTCAAGCTCTCGGTACATATGCAGGAGCTGAACAAACTCAAAAACTTATAGAAGCTTTAACAAAAAAAGATCAAGCTATTCCAGAATTAAAAGAAGGTGGTATGATGACCAATGGTGCATTTAACCATAAGTCAAACCCCATTGATATTATTCAAAAAGGAAATAAGATTGGCGAGATGACTGGAGGAGAAGTTATTTTAAATCCTAAGCAACAACAAGCTGTCGCTTCTCAAAGCCCATATTTCAGACAGCTTCTTAAGAAATTCAATAAGCAGAAGTAATGGCAAAGTATGTACCCAAAGGCGTAATTCAGACACCAGATTTGGTTGGTCGCGCATATGAAATGGATATGCAGCGCTTTGGACTTGCTCGCCAACTTGCTGAAGAAGAAGCTAAGAAGCAGGCTCAGGCAGCCGCTATGGTTTCTAAAGAAAAGAAAGAGTATATCCGTAATCCAGAGCTTCGCCGCATTACACAGGAGGCGTGGGACGCCCGCACATCAGCTGGATATGCTTATGCTATGAACCCAAGTCCTTCTGGTCTTGCTCAATACAATCAAGCAAATGATTTGTATTTAAATACAGCAGGCCAAGCCAAAGCTCTTGACGACAAAGAATGGAGTACAATTACCTCTTATCGCGCTGGGAGGCCCACAGATTACCCTTATACGGAAGCGGAAGTGTCTTCCCTGTATGGTATATACAATCAATCATTACGTGGCTTAAATCCAGTGACGTTTAATCAGATTGCCGTTGAGCCATTCATCCTTCCAAAGACTGATGATGTTGACATATTAACTCCAAACGTTGTTGCTGAAAAAGTTGTTGGAGACGTTATAGACTTGTTTGAAAGTGATCCAGCGTATCGCAATGAAAATGGAACTCTAAATAAGCAGAAAGCTTTTTCTTATATTTCTGACCGACTCGGTAAAGAGGTTGAGATTGCTCCAGAGCGAACTGGTGTTTGGGGCGCTTTAAATCAAAAGATGATTCCCGTAGAAGATCGCGGACGATACAATACTTTTACTGAGGACCAGCAATCTGAATTTCAAAAAAGTTGGATTGACGCTACAAACTCTCTCATTACTCCCCGTATCGCTGGATTGATGGACAAAGAGGACGCCAAGAAGACAGGTTCTGGATGGCCAAGCTTATATGCGGGGCTTCGCGCTGATGAAAGAGCTATCGGCCAAGAAGCATTTGGTCCACAGATTCCAGAAGTGGGGAAGTACGAAGGCAAACTTGATGCATTCTCTGGAAACATCTACAAATTACCCACTCAAGCATTTATCAAAGGGGATGAGTATATCATCACAGAATTTGGTAGAGATGCACGCGGAAATGTTGTAGTAAGAAAACAAAAAGAAGTTGCTGTGCCAACGGCATTCGGAACCAGTGTTATGGAATACGAAGATTTTGGTTGGTACCGAGCTAATACAGAAGACCTAAACTTGATGAAAAACAGGATGAAAGGGTTCTATGATGATTACATTGGGTCAGAATCCGTATCTTCGCAAGAGCCAACCAAGAAGGCTGTATTAGATTGATTCTGTTATGAACGAAGAGTTAGAAAAGCTTTACAAAGTCCTCTTTGACGAAGGTCTTTACTCCAAGTCTTACGATGAGTTCCTTACTCAATGGAAAGATGATGCTTACAAAGCAAAGGTTTTTGGTGTAGTTTCTAATGAGGGACTGTACTCAAAAGATGAAGCTTCTTTCTATGATAGATATTCTTTAAAAAAAAAAGACGTTGGTCAACCAGCTGGTATTGGGGAGCAAGCTCCTCCTTCTATGGATTCAAGATCAATTATGTTCGCTGGTCCTTCGTCTGCGGTATCGGAAAATCAAATCCCTAAACCAACATTATCCCTAAGTCTTAAGGAGTCGTTAAACAATTTTGCGACAGAAGTTAGAGCGAATCCAGAAAGATATGCTCAAGCTATTGAGGAATCAAAAAATGTAGATTTAAAAAAGATTCTTCCAGACCCAAAAACAGAAGAAAAAAACAAGAGAGTTGCAAATAGAATTGCAGATAATCTGATTCTTGGGGTTGGAGAAATGGTTGATGCGCTGCCAACGCTTGGATACGCATTTGGTCCAATGGCCGACCCAACAATGGCTACCATTTCTGCTTTTGAAGCAAACAAGCGATCTCAGGCATTTAAAGAGAATATGTATCAGGCCGATAAAGGTTTCCTTGACGCCATTAGCGATGGAGACTACGCTGAAGCTGCAACCATAGGACTTGAAACAACCGCAAGATCATTGCCTCTTATGGCTCTTTCTGCTATTACTGGCGGCGGAGGTCTTGGAGGATACGCTTCTCTTGCTGCAATTTCTGGAGCACAATCTTATAATGAAGCAGTCAGCGAAGACTGGTTCCAAGAACTGTCTCCAATTGAAAGAGCTGGATACGCTTCTGCTATGGGCAGTTTGGAGGCGATTGGTGAATCTGTTGGCGGTAAAATTTTAAAATCAGCAGCAAAAGATTTTGCAACAGGTTTAGTAGGAAAAGAGGCATTTGAAAAAACAGCTAAAGAGTTTATATCTGGATATTTGAAGTCTACTGGCTATAGTATGTCAGAAGAAGCTTTGGCTGAATTTGTTACTGGATTTGGTCAATCAATAACTCAGCAAGCAGCACAAAATGGGATTGATGCTGTTGATTATGCACAAGTTCTAAAGGATGCTCTTGAAAGTGCATCACTTGGTGCATTTGGCGGAGGAACGATACGAACAGTTGGATATGTTCCTTCTACTGTGGCTATGGCCAACTCTATTGGGGTTAAAAATTCCAAGATAAAGAATAGAAAAGCTATTGAAGAACTTAGCCAAAAGCTTGAAACTGCAGAAACAGAAGTAGAGCGTACAGCTATTGTTGAATTGCTTGATAAGGCTATTCAGAACGATGCAAAAGATGTAAATCGTTCAGTAAAGGTCTATGAGTTGATGAAGAATGAAAGTCAACAAGACTTTGATTACGTATATCAACTTGATGCGTCTCTGCGTAGAAAAATAAGTCAATACGAAGCAACGGAAGACACTGATATCAAAAAGGCTCTTGGGGAAGACATAAAGAAACTTAGCGGTTTAAAAGAACAAATAGAGAATAAATATGATCGTAAAGAAGAAGTCGGGATACCAAGTGATGTCCGAGAAGGGGAAGCCGTTGTCGCAGCCGAACCTGTCGTTAGAGAAGGCGAAAAAGCGCCTGAAGCAGGTAGAGTTCTTCAAGTACCTTCAGAAGAAGTAACGCAAGAAATCTACAATGAGTTTGTAGACAAAGGCGTGGTTCCTGATGGCGCTATTGTATCTATATCTGATAAGATTGTCTCAGGTGAGACTCTTACAGAGCAAGAGCAAGCTATCTACAAGGACAAGTCTGGTCAGATTGAGGAGCGAGTACGTCTAAAACGTGAGCAGTTTATGACTCCTGAGGAGATTGAGGCTGAGCGTTTGCGCGGCGAGAAAGAAGCTCCAAAAGTAGAAGCCGTTAAACCAGAAGACTTACCAGTTGAGTCTACCTCAAGAGAGTTCATTAAGGTTGTAGAGGAACAGCTTCCAACACCCACTCAAGGAAAGTTTGGTGGCTATCCCATTATGGCTGCTGGATATAAGAAAGGCGATGAGCTAAACTATAAGCCAATCAAAGAAGGCGGAAACGTCCTTGCTGAAGTTGGTCTTCAAGCTGTCTCTCCCGATGTTGTTGAGGTGTCTGAGTTTGTATCTATCCCAACTCTTTTGAAAGAGGAGCGCACAGGCGCTGGAACTAAAGCATTGAAGCAGCTTACAGACTTTGCTGATAAAGCTGGAGTCACTCTACGCCTTACCCCTTCTCCATTGAAGCAAGTAGCTCCTGTGGAGGGGATGGATACACAAGAAGCGCTTATTAAGTTCTACGAAGAAAAAGGAGGCTTTGAATTGCGCGAAGATGGCTTTATGTATTATGAGCCAAAGAAAGCAGCTCCAAAAGCAAAGCCAGCACCAAAGAAAGAAGCCAAGCCAAAAGCTAAAAAAGCTGTCGCTGGTGCTCCTGCGTATGCTACAAACAAGCAGAGCCTTGAGAAAATATTAGAGCGTCAACCAAACATCACCAAAGAGCAAGCAAAAGCTACCGCGTCTGTAATGGATGTTATGATTGGCAAGATGGCTGAGCGTGAAGGAATCAGTAAAGCTCAGATGTATGACAAGATTGGGTTTGTGAAAGGCGAGCTTCCTGTTGACAAGCTAAAAGCTGCTCTTAAACAAGATCCAAATAGTGGCTACTACTCTAATGCTCAGGAGGCACTACAGCGCATTGATCAGAATAAAAAAGCCACTCCAAAAGAATGGGTTTCATTACTTGAAAAGACGGGTATCCCAGCTATTCAGCAACAGCTTAATAACATTGGTTTCTTAGAGTTCTTTGAAGCATACACAGAAGGCGAAAACCTTAAAACGATTACCTATCAAGACGTAAAAGATTACCTTGATATGTATGACTTTGATATGTATGAAAAATATACTGATAAGTATGCTTCTGGATATATGCCCAAAATTGGCTTAACTCCTAAAGAATCATTTCAAGAAATTTCTTCTTTTGTCAACAGATATTCTAATCTTCAAGAACAGGGAATATATAATTATCTAAATAAAAAAGAACTTGACCTTTGGCCAGAATATTCAATCAATGAAAAAAAACCTATCCTCACTAAGGTTTTTGAGAGGCACGCTATATATGCTATAAACCCAAACAATTACAAAAAAGCATCTTGGATTGATATAGCAAAATCTACTATTGAGTTTTTAATGAATCCAAATGATCCTATTGTTAAAGAAGCTTCTGAACAAATCATTGGAGGATATCAGGCATTGGTTGATATAATTCGGCCAAAGATTGTTGAATTAGGAGAAATCTATGGTCCAATTATAGAAGGTTCAAATTTTTCTCGGATACAAAACTTTTTCATATCAAAAGACCAAGCAAAGCAGGTAGATGACATTTTAAGCAGATATTCAGATAAAAACAAGTCCAAAGAACAGTTCCTAATTGAAGAGCTGGATAAAGTGGCAGGAACAGATGAAGGATATGCTTTTGCTACAGTGGAAGATATTTCCTCATTTAAAAACTTTTTAAAAGCAGTATCAGAATTAGTAGAAACAACTTTAAATCAATCATTGATTGATCCAATTGCTGAATGGGGAGATGCTGGCGGTAGAACAATTCTTTTCAAAAGCGACTTATTAGGGTCTGCTAAGGCTAACGAAGAAGCTGGATACAATCCTCCTCATTTTGGATATGATGACATCTTCCACGTCCGAATGAGAGACGTTGCAATGCGTTCTCCAGAAACAGCAGCTATAGATTCCGACGGAAATATCCTTGATGGTCGCGGGGTGATGCTTGCAGAGGTTCAATCAGACCTTATGCAGTATTCCAAAAATACTCTTGGGGAAAAGCCAGAGGCTATAAAAAAGGAAATTAAAGACGTTGAGAATTTAGGTTTGTTAAAATACACAGACGAAAAAAGACGTCCTTTAGCTGTAATTAAATCAATAGGAGACTCTTTAGCTGGAACCATTTATGACTTCTTTGATGGGAACATTGATGATATAACGAAGTATTCGGAAGGACTGCTATCTTGGGTTAAAAAACATAAAGAGGCTATATATACTGATATAGACACTTGGAAATCGGTTATAGCGCCTTTCAAGGAGCTTGGTGACTATAGAGCAGTTGGAGACGCTGAAAATGCTATAGATCAATTAGAAGAAACAATTGAAAAGGGCATAAATCCTTTAATTCAAAAGCTAACAGACATTTCAGTAAACGCAGCTACTGGAGAATATTCAGCTGAAGAGTTAACAAAAGAACTTTCTTTTACATATCTTGATATTGCTACAAAAATTTGGCAAGGAACTCCTTCTGGTTTTGAAAGATATCTACGAGAGTCCGTTGCAAATGTAACTACCCCAAGCGTTAGAGATATTTCAAGCGGAATTTCAAAACTTTTGCTTTATGCGGGAGAATTGTCTCCAAGAAAAATGACTCAGGCCATCTCATATAGTGGTGCTCTTGATCTTCTTAATTTTAGATTGCTTGCAGGAGATTTTGGAGCAACTGAGAGGGATTGGTTTCAAAAAGAAAAAGAATTATATAGTCGCAATGGAGAGAAACTACAAAACCAGATAAAAAAGTTTGGCCCTAAACTTCTTTCTCCATTCACAAAAACAGAACAGCCTCTCAAAATAGCTCTCCGCAGAGCGCTTAAGGACGCTGCATCTAAACAAGTAGCTTTCCCAGATAAGCCAGTATATCTAATCTTGCCTTCTGGCACTTCTGTAAATTATGCTGTCGCTGGTGGGGGGAATCAATCTCTTGAAAATTATTACGATACTACAGTTCCATCAACACTAAGAGACGTCTTAAAAAAGATTGACAAAGACGCTCAAGTAAAAGATGGTAGTTCTGTCTATTTGCAGTTTGGAGAAGTTGATCCTCAAAACAAAGTTGCGAATTTTAAGTACGTTGAGATAACTCCAAAGATTGTTCAGGCTTTTGTAAACAAACCTATTGCTTTATTCCAAGACTACAAGGGTGCAATGGTTGAGGATGATGCTAAGTATCTTATCTACTTGATGGAGAATGCTGACGTATCTACCCCCTTGCACGAGATGGCTCACGTCTATGAGAAATTCCTTACAGACGAAGAGAAAGCAGAAATCCTTAAGTGGGCTGGAAATAAGCAATGGTCTCGTGAAACAAGCGAGAAGTTTGCTCGTGGCTTTGAGAAATATCTTGCTGAAGGAAAAGCTCCACAGCTATGGCTCCAGAAGATATTTAATAAGTTCAAGATGTGGCTTATTGATGTCTATAATGGAGTGAAGGGAAGCAAGATTGACCTTGAGCTTAGCCCAGCAATGGTTAAGATTTATGATTCAATCTTCTTACAAGACAAAACTTTTGAATTCCGTCGCCCTACCCAACTTCAGGGAACGATGGACTTGTGGATTGAGCGATTGCAACAAAAGTTTATTGGTGTGCTTCGCTTGCAAGAACAAGTAGAGAACGCAATTGGGAAAGCTGTCGCTCTTGGTCAGGACTTCCGCAATGCCGCACGCCTTGTAAATGGAAAAATTGAAGACAAGTTTGATAAGCTCACACAAGAGTACGAGAAGATTCCTGTGTTAATGAAGCAGCTTGGAGTAACAGAGGAACAGCTTCAGAAATACTTGTATGCGAGCCACGCTAAAGAGCGTAACAAGTTTGTACGTGAAGAACGCGACCCAATGAATAGTGCTGGCTCTGGTATGACAGACCTTGCTGTGGACCGCGCATTACAGGAGCTTGAGGATTCTGGAAAGATGCCAGAAATCAAGAAAGTAGCCAAGCTTGTATACGACTTGACTAAAAAGAACCGTAAAATGCTTGTAGACTACGAGTTGGAGTCTCAAGAAACGATTGACGGATACGAGAAAGTATTTGAGAACTATGTGCCTCTACGTGGATTTGAAAACACTGGAGAAGAATACTTCACCTCTATTCCTGCATTTGAACGTAGAATTTCCAAAGGAAAGAAGAAAACGGAGAAGAAGAAGATTCGTGGACGAACTACAATTGCAGACAATATCGTATATCAAGTAATTGCTGATAGCTACAACATTATTGTACGTGGAGAAAAGAATCGCGTCAATCAACGCTTGTATAAACTTGCAGAAGAGTACAGAGATGTTGACGTTTGGGAGACGCTTACTCCAAAACAAGTAACGGGAAAGAAGCCAACCAAACAGGAGGCTATCCCTGTTTTCTTTGAGGGAAAGGAGCATTTCGTTAAAATGCGTGACCAAGAGATAAATAGAATTATCAATGAGTCATCCTATCAAACAGCGTCTACCCTTGTTAGGATTGCGGCTTCTATGAACCGATTGGCATCTATGATGTTCACTTCATTCTCTCCAGACTTCTTTATGACGAACTTCGTTAGAGACTTGGAGGCTGCTGTGTTCAACGTAATGGCTGAACAGCAGATTGAGGGAGGACTACTTGTTGGAAAGAAAATACTGAAGCAGGTTACAGCTCAGACACCAAAAGCATTGTCATCTATTCTTGCCGTAGAAATCAAGGGTAAGTCAAAGAATAAAGAAATTGCTCAATACTATAAAGAGTTTAAAGAAGACGGAGCGCAGACTGCTTGGATTGATGCTTTGTATCCTGACAAGATTCAACAGCGATTCAATGAGATTGCAGAAATTTCTGATCCATCTACAGCTTCCCTTATGTCTAAGAAGCAAATAGGAACAGCTTTAAACAATGTTAAGGATTTTGTCCTTGATATTAACTCTGCTTTTGAGAATGCCATCCGCCTTGCTGTATATATGGAATCAAGAAAGGCTGGTGTATCAAGAGAAAAGGCTGCCGAACTTGGAAAGACAATCACTATTGACTTCAACGCTTCAGGAACGTGGAGCCAGAGCTTGAATGCAGCTTACATATTCTTTAATGCGGCTGTTCAAGGCGCTAACCGATTGGCTAAAACATTTGCTCTACCAAAAACGGTTGTTGATCCTGTTACTGGAGAAAAGCGCAAGTCAATGACAAATGCACAAAAGCTGGCATTTGGAACTATTGCTTTTGGATATCTAATTACCGAATTAAATATTGCATTTAGCGCAGAGGATGATGACGAGCTGGAGAAGTATATGGACATTCCAGATTACGAAAAGCGCCGAAACTTCATCTTCTATGTTCCAGAAGCGTGGAGACAGTTCCTTCCTTCGTTGACAAATGAAGACCCATATCTTAAACTTCCTTCTGGCTATGGATATAACATCTTCTACAACTTCGGTGTAGCTATGTCTGAGCTTGGACACGGCCAACGTTCAGCAGCCAGCGCAGGAAACTTTGCTTTTACTACATTGATTGATGGTGTTTTGCCAATTCAAATTCAAAGCTCTGACCAATCTACATTGACAAGTTTCGTTAAGACGTTTGCTCCTTCTGCCACTAAGCCAGTAATTGAAGTGCTCACTAACGAAGCATATAACAACTCTCCTATTTACCGAGAAGGATATCCAACTGATCAAGCTGGACCACGCTCATATAAAGGTTTTGAGCGCACGTATGTTGAGCGGACAATGTCAGACATCACAAAGCTTCTAAACGACGCTACAGGGGGATCTGAATACGTTGCGGGAGCTATTGATTGGAATCCAGATGCAACCATCTATTTATTCAATTATTACGGAGGAGGTCCATTCAAGTTTATTGAAGGAACTGCTGAGGTAATTGACAAGAGCTATAAGAACGCAATGGGTGACGCTCAAAAGATTAGTCCAAATGATATCCCAGTATTGCGACGCTTCATTGGAACCACAAGCCCTTATGGTGATTATGCTACATATTATGAGCGTAAGGACGAAATAACTACGTTATTTGATGAAATGAAAGACCCCGCTACGCGCAAAGATGCTGAGCGATATAAAGGTGTTCGTGAACTTTATGTAATGCTGTATGGTGTTAGTGGAACACGTGCGCATATTGGGCTTGATGATGAAATCAAAAAGATGTTTGAAGCCAAGAAGAAACTAAATTCTTCTCTTTCAAATCCTAATGTTGATCCAATTCTTGTATCTGAATCTGTAGAAAAAGTTCAACTCAATATTGGAAAGGCAGTAGATAAGTTTAATGCTCAGTATAACAAACTTAGAGGTGTCAAATAAATGAGTACTTTTGCGGCAAAATTAAAACTATGCCTCATCCCGCTTTTTGCTATCCTTTTACTTTCTGGGTGCTCTCCAGAATGGCATCTATCAAGAGCCGTCAAGAAGAATCCAGACCTGCTAAAAACGAAGATGATGATTGTCACGGACACGGTTGTTACCGAACCGATTGTTGTCAAGGATACGGTCACCATATCGCAGGTGGACACGATAGAGATAGTAAAGGACAGATTCCGAGTAAAGATTATGCGGAATTACGACACCCTTATAATAGATGGCGGGTGCGACGCTGATACCATTGTAAGAACCATTGAGGTTCCAGTTCAAACCTTGTCCTACACGGCTCACGACAAATGGTACCACAAGCTGTACAAATATTCGTTCTGGATTTTTGTACTTCTCTTTCTTTTCACTATCATCAAATCCTTTCTTCTTCCTAAATGGCTAAGGTAAAATCGCAGACAACATCCTCTTTCAAGCCAAAGAGTAAAGTAAATAGGCCCAATGTCCACGCCAAAACAAAAATGAGCAAACTGAAATCGTCTAAGCTGTACGCAAAGCGATATCGTGGGCAAGGCAAATAAAGAAAAGGGGCCGTCTTACGACAAGCCCCTTGACCCAGCCATTGTTGGATGGTGTGTTATACGCCCAGTGGCGTGTGATGGAAACTGTCCTCACGCTTCCTGTAGCAGGAAGGCTTAGGGCATTCATCTTCACATTCAGATGCGCAAGCTGTCCCTGCTTGATTGCAGTAGTGAAGGTAGTAGTCCTTCTGAATCCAATCAGAAAAATCAACAGCTCTCATCGGATGGGGCAAGCGCCTCCTTCGCACTCAGCAATGTCAATGTCATCAAAATTGATTTGACCGACAGTGGTGATTGGAGTTGTGTTAGCCTTCATCTCCTCGTACTTCTCTTTGGTAATTTCCTCAAGAGGTGCTTGATCAAAGCCGTGCTCATTGTGCAACAAGAAGGAAACAGACTTCACATTGAAATAGTTATTACTAAGCCATTCTTTGATTTCGTCAAGCTCTTCTTTTCTGTAATAGATAGTTACAGATACAGCATTATCACTCCATTCTGTTTGTAGACGCTTGATTACTTCAAGCTGATCTACTGCTGACATCTCATCAGCGAGGCGAGTTCCATCAGGGAACGAACAGGGGAATGACACAACAACAGTTCCGTGATCTTCCGTACCATCAAAGTTGCGCACATACTCAACGTGATATCCATTAGCGCGACACACCTCTACAAGATTGCTGTCGGAAGCCATACGAATACGACGAATGTAGTATTGAGAGTATGCGGGGTGTGCGCCTGATGTTACTCCAGCAAGAAGTGACAGCGTACCTGAAGGCTTCACTGTGGTAATCTTGATGGATGTAGGAAATCCTGTGAGTTCGCTGTACTCTTTATCGTATGCTCTGATATAAGTGTAGCAGCCTGACAACCAAGAGCGTTGCTCTTCAGTAGCTTGCAAATACCCTGTAACTCCGATTCCCATACGCATATTCTTGTGTACTATATCTTCAGTCTCCTTCAGAGTGCATTTGATAGCAAGGCTGTGCTTATTGACGCGGTACAGATATCTAACCACAGTTTTGAGTTCTTCGTAAGAACTGATGTTAGGAAGATATACTTCCGCCAAGCAACAGGTCTCATAGTTTGCCAAACTCTGTTCAGCGCAAGGGTTGAATCCTTGAACATCTGGGTCTGGATATTGATCTTCGCCTGTTCTTCCCATACGGCGAGCTGCGTCAAGGTTGATCAATCCGTATGGTTCTCCGTTGCCATTGTATCCTTCCCAAAACTCATCAGGAAGCAAAGAGATGTCATTACAGATGACAGAGTTATTGCTCATTGCTCTCCAGTTGGGTATGCCTCCCAAGTCCCAACGCTTTGCACGCAGGTACTCAATGTCATCGTGGTCTCCTAACGCAATCTGAGCGCTTCTACGGACGTTTCCTGCTACGACAATACGTCCGATAATATTCATAAGATCAAGTGCGTCTACGGGCTGAATTTTCTTTCCGCTCCGAGCGTTCAAAATCTTGTTAATCTCCTGCATTCCCCAAACCAAATCGTCTGGTCCAGAAGCTGTTCCTCCGAAGCCTTTGATGGCCGCTCCCTTGTGGCGTATCAAATGACACGCATAGGTAAACCCTTCGCCTGTAATGAAGGAAGCTTCAAGCACACGGCGCAAAAGCTCAACCCATCCTTCGCGGGAATCTGGAACAATAAAGTCAGCATCATTCTCATCCTTGCGTTCAACCTTTACCTTCTTCAGCACTTTAGGAAGTTGGTATACGTTTTCCTTTTGGATGTTAAAACCAACACCTGATCCAAGCATCAGCATCTCAAACGCCCAAGTGAATGGACGGATAGGCTGATCAACAACCACGAATGCGCAGTTCTGCAATGACGGAAGACCCAACCTATCTACTGTCTTAGTTCCCATCTGCCATAAGAAGCGACCAGCAACAGTGCCTTTCAAGTTCATCATTATAGACTTGAATTCTTCTTGCTCTTGCTCGGTGAATCCAACTCCAAGCTGTTTGTTTGCTGATTCAATGACGCGGTTTACCGTGTCTTCCCACTCTTCTGTGTGGCCTTTAGTAGTAGGTCTTGCGTAGGTACGTTTGAAGGTTACGTATCCTACCTCGCCCCAGTTCACATCTGAGGGCAAGTAAGTCTTTTTCGTCATAACGAAAGATTAAATAGTTAGTAAAAAAATAAGCGAAAGGATTGCGAAGATACGCAAACTCAAGCGTAGCGCAAGACCTTGTAACTTTTTATTTTCTGCAAATCCTCAAGGTGCAATCTTGAGATAACATCCTGTCTTCCAGCACGTTGATAAAGCTTTCTTGTTGCCTCTTCTTTTGAGACGAAGGTTTCTTCTACTACGAGTTCGGCATATTCTGCAAGCTGACTTCGCAAGACAACAGCGAACCCTCCAATCTCAGGAATATCAAAAGCAATGAAGTCTGCTTTGCCATACATCCACCCCTTATTTCCATTCACATTCTTGAACTCAACCCAAATACATTCGGGGTGATTACAGCCTTTAATGTCTACTCCAGACTCTATCTTTTCGTTCTTGTAGTTGCGTCTCTTGACCCAGTAATCAATGTGGTCATAGATGTCTTCTTCTTTGCTTGCTTTTCTTGTTTCGTATCCTATTGCATTGCACGCATCAAGAAACCTTCGGACAGATTCGTTTCCTTGTTGATTAGAATATGTTCTTCTATGATGGGAAACGACACTCATAATAAATACTCTGCTCTAATTTGGTTTACCAAATCTAAGTTATGGTTCGGACAATTCCTAATACTTTCGTATAAATTATTTCCAAGACGCTTGGCTTCAGCCTTTGTCATTGATTCAACAGCATCTTTCCATTCGTCTTTCGTAGAGCACAACAAACCTGTTTCTCCGTGAATGATTGAGCCATTATAGTTCTCTACATTAGATGCAATGATAGCTGTCTTAGTCATCGCCGCCTCCGTAACCTTTAGGTCGCTCTTGCATCTGTTAAATCTGTTCATCGCAAGCGGAGCCAATGAAACATCTATGCGCTTGTAATACGATCCATATTCAAAGATTCCTTTCGGCTTAATCGTTTGATTAGGGTCAAGAATTTCTTCATATCCTAAGTCCTTAATGCACACTAAATTTTTTCCTGTGAACTTGTAGTTCATCAGCTTAATGTCATTGGTATGGGCTGATGCGCCAAGATACCCGAAGCGTAGCTCTTTGCCTGACGTTTTGCGCTGATTCGCCCATTGCTTTTCAATAGGGTCAATAGCATTATTTACAAATCGGACGTCTGCTAAGGGATTGATGTGACTCATCTGCCGAGCCAGATACCGCGACGGTGTCCATATCACATCAGCAATCCTAATGGTTTTCTTGATATCTGGACCATAGTACACTTCGTATAACTGCCACGCTGGATTATCCTTGTTTAGTTTCCAATAGTCATCGTTGTCAAGGATAAGACGAACACCGTGATCGTCAAGCATCTTTCTGAACTCTTTGTGGTTCGTGACGGACAGCTTCCTTGAGATAAGAAGATTATCAACTTTGTCAAGGTCTATATCTTTTAATTGAGTCAGTTGCTCAATGAACATAAGCTGGACGCCGTGAGTTTCTTTCAGGCGCACAAGCGGCACAATGAGTCTGTGATAATTGATTCCGCTTAGTCCATCTATGTGGACAACAGTAATCATTGCTGTTCTTTATACTCCTGATTGACAGAGCGAATGAAGTCCAGTTCTGAACGAATCCATCGGCTATACTTATTAGTAATGATGGCAATTTGTTCGGGGTCTTCTATGGGAAAACCAGCTGGGTTGTGTAGTTCTTCATACAGTTCGTTTGCTAAGTCGTGAATACGAGCTGTAGCTCTGAAGTACATTTGGCTTAACTCTTGGGCAGTCATATTAAATCAATTTATATCCGTAGCACTTTATATTTGCCTCAAAGACATCCTTTCCTAATGTCTCGTCGTATTGTGTTTTTTGGGAGAAAAAATACTTAGGGGTGTCATCATCAACATACCCATTGTTTCTAAGATAGTCAGCAAGAAACTTAGAGCACACAATAGCATTATCCACGTCATAACGACAATTGTAGCGAACAGATATACTGAAACGCTCCATATGAAACCGATCCAATTGCTCAAGTTGTAAAGCAATTTGCTTCCAGTACTGCTCTTTCTTTTTTGAGCGTACCGTCCAATGCTTACCCGCATAAAACTGGTTAAGGCTTGGGGGTTTCGGAAGAATGATTTTAATCTCATTGTATTTGATCACATACAAATGTCAGAAAATATCTTTAGATATATCATTAAAATCTATAGAAGTTATTAACCCCTTTGAAAATATTCCATTAAACAACTTGCCTTGTGTTGGAAGGGCAAAAGAAGTAAATGATGAATTCATTTCAAAGAACAAAGGACTATCTATAGGTGTTGGCTGTCCGCCTGTCTCAACCTCGCGAACTTTGCGGACGTGAAACTCTGTTACTCTGCGCGTCCAAGAGTCAGGGGAGTACAACTTTCTGTGAAGCGTCAAGAAGCAGTCACATCGGTTGACAAACTTACCTCCACCCTCAGTGTCTTCAGCGAATGGAGCGACAGCTAATCCGTCATCTCCCTTACGGCGTTGCGCTTCTGTTACGGCGTGAGCATTAAGCCACACCGCTACGTTCTTGTTATTAGCAAAAGTTAATAGCTCTGATGCCGCTTCGTAGTGATACTCGTGCGTTGAGATAGCATTCTTACTGCCAATGTCAATACGCAAAGAGTTGTATGGGTCAATAAAGAAACCGTCTACATCTTGCTGTCGCATAAGTTTTTCGGCAAAGATGAGCAAGTCAGTATAAGAATAAACCTCTCTATTGTTTATGATTGTGAAGTGATCGCTCACCCACTTATAGGATTGCTTGCGCTGTGGGTATGTCATCTCTTTTAGAGATAGGTCAGCAGCAAACTGCATCAGCTTCATCTTCGTTGACGCGGTCTTGTTTTCTGATGAATAGATAATCCACTTCCATCCGTGACGAATAGAAGCATTGACCATCATATATAAGATGAATGTAGACTTGCCAACATTAGAGTGTCCGTTGGTGATGACAAACTCTTTCTTGTACATAAAGTGCTCGTCCAATGCTTTGAGTCCAGTAGACAGTCCAAGTTGTAGTTGCCCTGAGGCGAAGTCGCTAATCCATCGGTAGTCTTCATCATCTGAAGATATGAATGACATATCCCCATCATTGATAAGCATCTCGCGATTATACTTATTCTCCTCGTCAATGATTTCTCGGATAGGCATTGCCTTTCCTTCTTCAATGCCATCGCGTATAGTCTTGAATGCGTGTTCAAGGCTGTCTATGTCTCGCTTGGATATTTCTCTCTCAAGCACACGGACAGCTTCATCTTCCTCCATACGCCCTGCCGCGATGTATCCACCACAAAGACGTGCCGACTTTAATAAGATAGCGTGCTTTTCTCCGTCTTCCGCTTGGCGAATCATACGAGCTGCAAGATTCAGCTTCATATAATCCGTGTAGTTATACTTCTGATTCTCTACTTGCTGAGACTCAGCTTTCTCTGAAAGCAATCCTCCATACAGCGTGAAGTTCTCCTTGATTACAATGTCAGGGTCATAAGACTCAAAGCAGGCACGTGATGGATTGGATCCTGATGAGTCTATCTCAAGTCCGTATTGCTTACTGAAATAAGATTGCAGTGAACGGAAATGGTCGCGGTGCCGTTCAGGATTAGTTACTTTGACAAGTGCCTTTACTCCATCTCCTGATGGAGACACCCAACAAGCGTAGACATAATCATCTATAGATAGCGCGTCCTTCGTTTGTTTTACATCAACGTGGTCAACGTCAATGACGATGAATCCGCTATGGTCTTCAATAGCACTATCAATGCCTTCTGTAAATACTCCGCTCCAAAGAATTACTGGAAGCTGTGTCTTGTTTCCTTTAGACCCCTCGCGTACAGTAATAATAATGTTCTTGCTATTTCCTTCCTTGATTCGTTGAAGAGCTTTCCCAATAGTCATATAGTAGGGAGTCTTCTTTTCGTAAACGTTCTTGAACGCTGTCACCTTCAGCTCGGACACTTTCATTGCTTTGCGATTTTGAATTATTTTCTATTGCGATTTTTAATAAAATGAAATACCCTATTAGGTCTACAAGGGTATCCTCTGTCTTGTCATCAATGCCCTTGTTCTTGATGCGCATCAGCTTGTCATCAATACGACAGCATAGACTATCTACTGCTGAACCTTTAGCAAAGATGTTTGCGGGATTCAATGCTGAATCTCCGTATGCTTTATTCTTTTCAAGAAGAAGATTAACAACATAATCTCCAACTTCTTTTATCTTATCAGAACTATTTTTCATATCTTTGTTAACATTAAATTAACATTATATTATGAAGTACTTACTCCTTCTTTTTGTTTTGGCTGTCACTGGATGCAGCTCAACTGAATCATACACAGCGACTTATAATCACACAGCTCCTCAGTCTTGCTCAGATATTGATTGCAAATACTATGGAGCAATGCATACTCATTTGTATTTTGAATAAGGGGGAACCTCGCTTCTATCATCCATTAAATCCACGAGGTTCCAAACCACCCTTATCATTTTAACGTGGGGTAAGGGTTGCTTAAGCTGAATAATCCACAACCCCTACGACCTACCCACGTCTGTCATTAGGGGCTTTGGTGCAGAGGATACTGCCAAAGTCCGTGTCTTCTTTTATCTCTTCGTAATCAGACAGCTCATACTTGTGAGTTGGATCAACATTGTAGCGCGTGCCATCGTTGTTGACGTATGTACGCACTCTGTTGATGCTTATGATTTCACCTGTCTCTTTGTGCTTAAACCGTATCATCGTTTGTTATGTTTTCAATTAAACGTCGGCGTCTACGATACTCTTGTGCCTTTAGTTTGTCATAGCGAGACTTGACATTCTTAATCAAACAGACAGCATATTCAAGACCACTCGTCTCAGGTGCGTTATTTTTTTGTAGCTCCTGTCGTTGGTTTTCAAGCTCGTCAAGTATCTCTCTATATAAGTTCATCAAAGCACTGGTTGTATGTTAATATTCCTTGCCGCTATATTCCACTCAATTCTACGTACAAACATACGAGCTTCTTCTACTGTATCAAAATCTTTTTCACGCTGTTCCCATCTTGCAGCCCGCATTTTGCTTTGGTCAAAGTAGGTGTAGTTGACTCGGTATTTCATCTCTCTTTGGTATTAAAGGTTAAAAAAAGACCCCATTAACTGCGTGTACTTTGCAGAGCCTACTTCGCCTTGTTCTTATGGGTAAGGGGTGGGGTCAGTTTTTTTTTAATTAGCGTGTTTCTTTACTGACTTAACGAAT
>Ga0222714_10002696_pt1 | contig 18568 bp, 17 predicted proteins | sample C33_3DmetaG_FD_165048 | JGI IMG/M metagenome (GOLD analysis project Ga0222714, IMG submission 165048) | Estuarine water microbial communities from San Francisco Bay, California, United States - C33_3D | ecosystem: Environmental > Aquatic > Marine > Unclassified | place: USA: California...
ACGTTATTGGCCTGATGCCGATGCGTGTGCGGCCGTCCAGGCGTTTGTCGAGGCGCAGGGTGGCGAGACCTTTCTCGCGAGTCCCGCTGCGGCGGGGGCGCTGGCGCCCCGTCTGGCCGCTGTGGGTGGGCGATGGGAGAGTGAGACAGACCAGCACGCCGCCGTTGGCGTCGAACTGGAGCGGGGCCGTGATGTGCTGCAGTCCCGCCTGGGGACGCCCGTCCGGCACATCTGTCTGCCATGGGGCGTTTCTGGACGCGTGACTCGCGACGCGTTGGCGCGTCTTGGCGTGGAGACCGCCTTTGCCAACCGGCTGCCTGGTCGGTTCGCCGTTTCCGCCGGGGATGAGCCGTACTTCCTCAAGAGACTGCACTGTCGTTACATCTTTGCGCTGCCCGGCAGTGGACGCCGGACGTTCAGTCTGCTGGCTGGTGAAAGAAGATAAGCGGTCGTCCCCCCTATTGGAGGGCGGGGACTGCTACGATATCCGGATTAGTTATCGGGCGCCTTGGAGGGCGCGTACTACATGAGACGACTAGTTGCAGGACTGTTTGGGAGTGCGTTGCTCCTGTCGGCGGCCACAGCGGGCGCCCAGACCACGTCAGCGCCCGTGACCACAGCCGGTCCGGCTGTGGAGACATTTTACGGCGCCGTGTTTGGTGGCGGCGGCGTCGTGCATCGGTGGGGCCCGACTGCCGGGGTTGAGGTCGGCGTGCGTATTCGCCGGAATCTTGATCTGATCGGCGAGGGGGTGTGGGTGAAGGACACCTCGACCCAGCCAGAAGAGACATCCTTGAAGCCGCTGGTGGAATACCTGGAGGTCACGCAGCGCACCTCGGCGAGCGCGAAGATGGAGGCGCCGACGTTCATGGGCGCGGCCGGGCTTCGCTGGGTGTTTGAACGCAACGGCGCGTGGCGTCCCTACATCCTTGGCACCGTGGGCATGGCGAGCATTGATCGCCAGACGACCTTCGCCCTTTCAGGAACGGACATTACATCGGCCATCGCGACCTACGGCATTACGCTCGGCCGCGACCTCTCGGGGCGCGAATCGGTCCTGACGTTTGGCGGCGGCGTCGGGGTCCTCCGCGTGTCGACCAAGTGGTATCTCGATGCGGGCGTGCGGTACAGCAACCTGCAGCCCGAAGCGGGCTCGGTCAATTTGTTCCGCGCACGCCTCGGCGTCGGGATTCGGTTCTAGGACAGGAGTGAACATGAAACGCATTACGTCATTAGTGCTCCTGCTGGGAGCCGTCGGTGTCGCGAGCGCGTGCACCCAGAACGCTACCGGCCCCGCTGTGAGCTTTACGGCGCCGCGCGGGCAGGGGCCGTCCAATAACACCATTTTCCGGTTCAACCAGCAACCAGTCACGCTGACGATCTACAACGCAGCGCGCACCGGGCCCGCCACCGTGACCTACACGGTGGAACTGTCGACGTCCGACTCCTTCGCGACGCTCTTCCGCACCGTGGAAGGTATTGCTGAAATGGCTGGGGAGACGACCTCCGTGGCCATCTCGAATCTCCCGGGGGCGACGACGTTCTACTGGCGTTGGAAGGCCGTGATCGATGGCGTCGCAGGACAGCCGTCCTCCGCGGGGTCTTTCTTCGTGAGGCCGCAGGTCATCCTCGGCGTGCCTGAGGCGGAACAGCCGCTCGCGAATGCGGCTGTCTATGACCCGCGCCCAACGTTCCAGGTGCGAAACGGTTCTCGAACGGGCCCGGTTGGTGCCATCACGTACGAGTTCGAAGTGTCCACGGTTTCCACGTTTGCGTCTGTGGTTGTTCGCGCGACGGGTGTTGCAGAACAGACCTCGCGCACGACGTGGCGGCCGGCGAATGAGATGCCTGAAGGCACATTGTTCTGGCGCGCCCGCGCGGTGGACAGCCTGAACGACGAAGTCAGTGCGTGGACGACGGGGCTCCGGTTCGAACGCCGCCGAGGCATCGATCTCGGCAGCGTCGTGTACCAGTGGGGCGCGAACATCTCGGGATGGGCGGAAACCTCACAGATTACTTCGGCGTACCACGACGGTTCCCAGCTCTGCATCTTTCACACCAAACTCGGCGTGTGGCCGGTGACGAACTTCTTCGATGCGGGCCCGATCCTCGAAGGCAACCAGCAGATCTTCGCGCTGATTAACGGCACCTGGTACTCCGGGTCGGCTGACTGGTATCGTCCGAGTCAGGCGTGCAAGACCGTGGACAACGCGATCGGTCACGACTCGTTCCCGGGCGCGAATCCGATTGGCGGCTGGGTGCCGCGGCACGGTGAGACGTTCGGTGTGATGGCGACGACGCCTGCCCGCATGTGGCCCGCGATGAAGACGCTGGACCAGCGGTCGAACGTTGCGCTGATTCAGTGGTATGACGTGCGCTGATTCAGTGGTAGTCGTCTAGTTTTTCTGGCTCTTTGAGGCCCGGACCTGCGTCCCTCGCGCGCAGGTCCGGGCTTTTGTTTTTTTAGGCCCTGTTCTTGCATTGGAGGGAGGCCGATACTGCAACGTGAGACGCCCTATGCTTCCACCTATTCGCGCCGTCGTTGTCCTCGGCCTGCTGGTCGCCGCTTCCGCGTGTGAGCAGGCCAAGAGTTCAAACCCCCTCAGCCCGCTGATCGCCGGTCCGATCGCCGGGGTCAGTATTACGGTGCCCGTGCTCCTTGAGCCGGAACCGCAGCGTGCGGTCGCGGTCGAAAACCAGCCCTTGCGCTTTCTGATCGAGAACGCAAGTTCCAACGGCGTCCGACCCGTGCGCTACGTGTTTCAGGTGGCGAGTGACGCGATGTTCAACGTGCTCGTGCACGAAAACACGAATATCACCCAGGGAGAAGGCGGACGGACTTCCTACACGCTCCCCGAACCCCTCGCGCCGGAGCGCAGCTATTACTGGCGCGTGAAGGCCGACGACGGTGCCAATGCAAGCACGTTTACGACCGGTCGCAGCTTCCGTGTGTTTACGCCGGTGGTGATTAATCGCCCGACCCTGTTCTCGCCGGCAAACGGCGCGACGCTGACCACGCGGCGGCCCACCCTTGAGACCAATAACGCCTCGCGGACCGGTCCTGCGGGTGCCATCACGTACTACTTCCAGGGTAGCGACACGCCCGTTTTTGCGGAGAACGCACCGACGACCGCAGTGCCAGAATCGTCATCGGGCCGTACAGGTTTTTCCGTGCCGGAGGACCTGCCATATTCGGTGACGTTCTACTGGCGCGTGCGCGCGGCGGATCCCGAGCATACGGGGCCGTGGTCCGAGACCTTTTCGTTCAAGACACCGGCGGCGCCTCCGCCGCCCCCCCCGCCACCAGGAGGAGGCGGTGGGACCGGCCCGGCGTCTGGGGATCAACTCGACCTGAGCACAGTCCGGTGGGTGATGGGCGTCCACGTCGGCAATTGGGCGGTCACGTCCACAATCACCGGTGTGACCACAAACAACGAGACGCTGTGCACCAACCACACGAAGGCCGGTCAGTGGCCGATTCTCGGGTTCTTTGACATCCCGGGTGTGGTGGTCGAAGGCAGCCAGATCATGATCGCGAAGATCAATAACGAATGGGTTGGTGGTGGCGGCGAGTGGCTGCGGCCCGGACAGGTCTGCAAACACGTCGGGTCGAACGTGGGCGAAAACGTCTACTACAGTTCGCCGCCCCTGCAGTACTGGACGCCGGCCAACGGAGAACAGGTTGGCATCCTTGTCAGCACCCCATCACGCGTCGGCCAGTGGGGCACAGCGGAGCGGTCGAATGTGGTGCTGATTAACTGGGTGAAGTAGGAACTACACGCCCCGCCGGGCGCGGACGTAAAAATTCGTCCGCCACCGGCGAGGCAGTTTGTCCGGGTTCAGGACGCGCACGGCGGCGACACCGGGCCACCCCAGATATCGTCGAATCTTCGCAAGAAAGAAGCCCGTCACTACAGGGACGTTGGCAAACTCCGCTGTAAAGCCGTGTGCAGCGAGGCGACGCTCGAGTTGACCGGCCGTGTGCAGCGCACAGTGGATTTCGCGCCATGTGGTGAAACTGCGCCACCGGATGGTCTCGAACACGGTATTCGTCCACTTGTTGGGGGTCTGCAGGAGATACGCCCCGCGAGGCCGGAGAACACGGGCCACTTCGCGCAGGTGGGCGTCACTATCGGGAATGTGTTCGAAGACGTCGAAGCTCACGACCAGATCAAACGCGTGATCGGTGAAGGGGAGTTGCGCGCCGTCGGTGAGTTGCAGGGGCAGGTCGCCGTAGAGCCGCCGGCTTTCCGCGATCCGCTCGGCGCTGACTTCGATGCCGCGCGCGTCTGCCCCTTGATCGATCAACCACTTCAGCAGCGAACCGCGGCCGCTGCCAATCTCCAGCACGCGCACGCCAGGCGTGATGACACCCGACTCCAGCAGGAATCGCTGGTTTGCCTCAAGATTACCGAGTTCGACGGTGCTCACGCGGCGGTCCCCCCAGTGCCGTCGAGCACGCGCCGGACGCCCCACAGCAGCAGGGTGAGGGTCAGGGCTTCCCCAATGACGGTCGCGAGCGCTGCGCCTTCGTGACCCGAATGTGGAATGAGCCAGAGGTTGAGCCCCACATTGGCGACAAGGCCCACAGCAGTGCTGCGCACGAGCACTCGGTCGTGTGAGGCGGATGTCGCGATGGCATGGACCACCCAAATGGCGAAGACCAGGGGCAACCCGGCGGAGAGGACCTGCAGGGCGTGCCGGCCGGCCAGGTAGTCCTCGCCGGATGTCCACCGGATCCACTGGGCAGCACCGGCCCACAGGGCAGTGGCGATCGGTAGCGCCACGGCAATTGCGGTCGCGAGGCCGCGCCCGGCCAGGCGCCGGTGGCCCGTGCGGTCGGTCATCCACAGCGCCGAGAGTCGCGGCGTCAGGACGGACCACAGGACGGCGGCCGCGTACGTGGTGCCCTCGTACAGCCGGTAGGCGGCGTTGTACAGCGCCGTCTCCGCCTCCGGTGCCATTGCGCGGAGCATGATCGTGTCGATGTAGTTGTACGCGGTGAGCACGATCATGAATACGCCGAGTGGGAACGCGCGCCGCTGCAAGGCAACCCACGCGTCAGGTTCGTATCGCCAGGTTGGCACGCCGAGATCCCGGCGAGTGAGCACCAGCGCCGCGGCGACCGTTAGTACGCGGGTTGCCACAAACACAACCGCGAGGCCGACGACGTCGGCGCCGAGGAGCAGGGCTGCCGTGCCCGCGACCGTCAGCAAGACGCGGTCTCCGGCCACGAGCGCGGCATCGGTACCGAAGGCTTCAAGTCCGATCAAGCCGCCGCGCACACTGAGCAGCCAGGATCGCAGCAACGACGCGACGAGCATCAGGGCCACCACCATCAGGTCGGTCGTGTCGGTGGTGATAAACAAGGTGCCCGCCATGCCGAGGGTGATCACCGCCGCGCCGGAGATGGCCTTCAGGCCGAGCTGCTGGCGGAGCAAGGCGAATCTCGACCCGGGAGCCTGGGCGACCTCTCTGATCGTCAGCTGGTGCACACCCATGTCGATGAGCGCTTCGCCGATCATCGCGACCGCCAGGGCGTAGCTGAAGATGGCGAAGCCTTCGACCCCGAGATACCGGGCGGCCACAAAGTAGACCAGGGCCATCAGCGCCGCGCTGCCGGACGAGACCGCCGCGAACAGGAAGCTGCGTGGGGTCATCGGTCAGATCAGCCGGCGCGCCACGCGCCAATAGAGGGCGAGCCAGCCGTCGTAGAGTCGCTTGGCGAGACGGCCCGCAGTGCCGCCGACCATGTCTTCTCGGACGATCAGCGGCGCCACCTCGAGGATCTCCCGGTCCGGCCGCACGCGAATGCCCTGGATGACCGCCCGCTCTGCTCGCAGGGTGGAGAGCCACGGCCGCAATTCGCGCACCGCCTGTCGCCATTCCCTGAAGTGTCCCTTGGCGACGAGCATCGCCAGCTGCAGTGTCTCGTGAATGATCAGCGCGGGCGCGAGGATGACCAGGGTGCGGACTTCGTAGTTCTTGAGCAGGAAGTGCCAGCGATTCCGAATCTGCGGCACAAAGAGCCACGTTGATCGCGGTTTGACCTGATGCTCGACAATCGCCTGCGGCACTTCGAGCAGCTGATAGCCGCCCATCCGAATGCGGTGTGAAAAATCGCCGTCTTCCTTCCCAATGAAATATCGGTCGTCCCAGCTGCCGATGCGCTCGGCGACGGCGCGGTCGATCAGCAAGGCCACGGCCGGCGCCGCGCCGATGTCCCTGACGTCCTGCCCGCGCTCGGCGAGCGGGCGATTGAGAAAGGGATTGACCGCCTCGCAGATGAAGTGCAGCCCTCCGCCGGCGTACTGCAGACGTCCCGGGTCATCCGCATGCACCACGATCGGTGTGGCGGTGCCGACGCGCGGGTGGGTGGCGAAGGCCGCGCGCAGCCGCGTCGGGACGTCGGGCCGGATGTAGGCGTCGCCATCGAGCAGCAGGACGTAGGGACGCGTGGCCGCACGCAGCGCCCAGTTCCGTCCCGGGTCGGGGCCGACATTCTGGTCGAGACGCCGCACGGTCACCCCGGGCCATGTGGCGCGAAGCCAGTCACCAGTCCCGTCAGTGCTGCCGACGTCGTAGACGGAGATGCGATCCCGGGGTGCGCCGGCCGCTTCCAGACAGGCCAACACGCGGGCCAGGGGACCGCGCGCATTGTGCGCGACGATCGCCACGTCGACGTCGTCGGGGAACGGTGGTGAAGGGGGATGCGGCGTCACGCGGGGCACGAAGGCGCTGTGGCTTCGAAGGTGGTTCCAGTCTATCATTCGAGCGTGTCGGACAAGTCGGGCTGGCAGACACGAGCCGGCGTCATCGCCCTCGGAATTTTCCTCACAATCGTGATGACGTACCCGACGGTGACGGCCTTGATGACCGCGGGGCGCCTCGGCACCAGTGACGGCCGCTACAGCATCTGGAACGTCGGGTGGGTCGCCCATGCGCTGACCACTAATCCGCTCGGCCTTTTTGACGCCAACATTTTTTATCCCGCTTCTGGAACACTCGCGTACTCCGAACCGAACGTCATTGGCGGGGCCCTCGGGGTTCCCACCTATCTGGCCACCGGATCTCCCATCGCGGCGCTGAACGGCGCGATTGCCCTGGGCACGCTGCTGTCGTTTTTCTTCATGTGGGCGCTGGTGCGGCGGCTCACCGGGTCGTCCGTGGCCGGCGTCCTGGCCGCTGTGACCTTCACCTTCAGTCCGTTTGTCTCGGCGCGCACGGCGCACATCCAGTTGTATCTCGTGTTTGTCTTCCCGATGGTCGTGCATGCCTTCGTGCGCATGGTTGACGGGCCGTCAGTCCTACGCGGGGCGTGGCTCGGGGTGACTATGGCGATCGCCGCTCTCACGTGCGGGTACTACGGCCTCCTGCTCATCGCCTTGATGGGCCTGCTCGCGGCGTGGTGGGCCACCTGGGACCTCGCCTACTGGCGCAGCCTGGCGGTGGGCGCGGTCGTCACGGCAGCCCTTGTATTGCCCGTGGTGGTGCCCTACATGGCCATCCGTGCAGAGGCGGGCGCGGGAGGCCGCGGCGGTGTGGAGTCGCGTACCTACGCGGCCTCGTGGCGTGATTATCTGACCTCGGGCACCGACGCGCACGCGGTGTTCTCGAGACGCGTGGCCGCCGGGCGGCCGGCGGACCGGTCGGTCGAAGTCCTGTTTCCAGGCGTTGTGGTCCTCGTGGTCGGGGTCGCCGGATTTGTCGCGGCGGTCAGACGCGGCGGGCGCCAGCGTCGATGGGCGTTGTCAACAGCGGCGGTCGCGGGTCTTGGGCTGTGGGCCTCGTTCGGCCCAGACGCCGGGCTGTATACACTCATCGCGCAGTTGCCCGGCATGGAGTTGCTGCGGGCACCGGCGCGCTTCGGCATCCTGGTGCCGTTTGGCCTGTCGATCGCCGGTGGGTATGCCGTCGCACAGTGGACCCGTCATCGCACCTGGGTGGGTGTCGCGCTCGTGCTGCTGGCCGCCGCGGAGCTCAAGAGCACGTGGCCGCTGGACCAGATGCCGCCCCTTCCGGCGGCCTATCGGCTGCTGGCGCAACTGCCGCCCGGCCCCGTCATCGAATATCCGTTCCCGTATCGCCGCACCGATTTTCACAATCACACGAAGGCGATGCTGCATTCGGCCTATCACTGGCGCCCGATCGTGAATGGGTACTCGGATTTCACGCCGGACGGGTTTGAGGAGATGGCCGGCCCGGTCAATGCGTTTCCGGACCCCTCGTCGTTCCAGTTGCTGCGCAGCCTTGGGGTGCGGTACGTGGTCTGGCGCGCGTCCGAGTACAACGGCGAGGCGCGGGCCATTCTCGAGGCGCGGTTCGCGCCGTATGGCGAACATCTCCGGCCGCTGACGCGCGACGGCGACGTGTGGCTGTATGAAATTGTCTCGTGGCCGGAGGGGGCGCAGCCGTGACGACGCGCGTGCGGATCGGGGTGCTGGCGGCGGGGTTGATTGTGACGGCCGTGCTGGCGGCGCGTGTGGACATTCCGAGGCTGACCGGCAAACACAGCGGGGATGAGGCGACGTTCGTCTCCATGGCGCTGAGTCTCGCGTATGACGGCGACTTGAAGTACCGCCAGGAAGACTACACGCGATGGATGTCGCTGTACACCGAGGGGCCGCACGGCCTGTTTCTCAAGAAGGGGCCTCAGCCGACGGATCAGGCGCTCGATTACGGCAAGGCGCACACGTTTGCGTTTGTCGCCGCGCCGTTCGTCGCGCTGCTGGGGCTGGGTGGCCTGTGGTACATGAACGGCGTCCTGCTGCTCGTGTCCGCCGCGTGCACCGTGACGTTTGCCCGGGCGCGATCCGGACCGGTGGCGGGTACCATTCTGGGTCTTTCGTTCTGGATCGCGTCGATCGTGCCCGCCTATCTGGTGTGGATGACGCCGGAAATTCTGAACGTGGCGCTTGTCACGTGCGGGTTGTTCCTGTGGCTCTACAAGGAGGTCGCGCCGTCGACGGCGTGGCCGGGCTGGCGCAGTGGATGGACGGACGTCGCCGCCGCGCTGCTCATCGGCATCGCCGCGTTTACCAAACCCCCGAACGCCGTCTTCATTGCGCCGATGCTCTGCCTGTATCTCTGGCGTCGGCAGTGGCGGACCCTGTTGGTGGCGGCGGCTCTGTTTCTCGTGGGCAGTGCCGGCAACTTCGGCTTGACGGCATGGACGGCCGGCGACTGGAATTATCAGGGCGGGGAACGGAAGAGTTTCTATTTTAACTTCCCGTTTGATGGCACGGGATACACGTTCGAGTCACTGCCGTACACGATGGCGACCGATGACGCCGGCACGGACAGTTACCTGAGCGCGAAGTGGATTCGGGAGTACCTTCCCCTGAATCTTGAATACTTCTTCATCGGGCAATACGCCGGCCTGTTTCCCTGGTTCTTCCCGGGGGCCGCGATGCTTGTGGTCTTCCTGTGGCGCTGGCGGCAGTCGGCAGTCTGGCAGTGGCTGCTCGTCCTCGCGTGTCTCGGCGGCGCCCTGGTTCTGCTGCTCCTGACCCCCACATCGTGGAGCGGCGGGGGCGGCCCCTTGGGAAACCGCTACTTCATGAGCCTGTATCCCGCGTTGTTGTTCCTTGTCCCTGCGGGACTGCACTGGGGGGTGGCGGCGGGAACCGTCGTGGCGGGGTTGCTGTGTGTCGGCCCGACGCTGATGAGCCCCCTGGCGTCGGCGCGCAACCCGTCGCGCGTAGCCGACCACTGGCCCCTGCACCTTCTGCCGGTCGAGATGACAATGATCGACGACTCGCCGGCGCGAATGAGTATCGATCGCGGACGCATTCAGTTCTGGATCGATTCGTTTGTGTTCATGTACTACGCTGACGCGCACAGTTATTCGCCGGAGCCGGAGGATGGCGTGCCGGGCGCGCCAACCACCGGTTTCTGGATCGCCGGCAACCGCACGGCGACGATCGTCGTGCGATCCCCAACGCCGCTGACAAGTGTGCACCTGACGGTGTTCAGTCGCGTGCCAAATGAGTTCGGCTTTGACATGCAGGGCCGCAGCGGCAGCCTCACGCTGGAGGCGGGACAGACCGGCCGGATTCAGCTGGTGCCCGGGCGGCCGTTGCGGATGGCCGCCAGCTATGCCTATTTGTGGACGATGACCACAACCGACGGGTTTGTGCCCGCTGAGACTGAACCTGGATCCACGGATGATCGCAATCTGGGCGTGTTCGTGAAACCTGTGTTCCGCGCCGAGCCTCAGGCCGCGCGCTGACGATCGGGGATCAGGGCCACTGCGCCGGAGAGCGAGAACACCATCACCAGAACGGCCCCGACGAGTGAGACGGCGAGCGCGGATTCCAGCGGCAGCCCGAGTCGCGTGAAATAGGCGCCGAAGGTCGCTTCGCGAACGCCGAAGCCGTTCACGGACACGGGGGCCATCTGCACAACAAACGACAACGGGACGAGAATCGCCAGGTGTGCGGTGGGGATCGGCACATGCAGCGCGTATGCAATGGCCGCGTAGAACCCGACAAGCACGGCTTGCACCGCCACCGCACCGAGGAGTCCGAGGCCCAGCGCCACCGGCGCGCGGCGGAACTTCGCGAGCGCCTCGACGAGACGCGCGAGCCGTTCCTCCACCCAATCCTGGTGGAGGGCCTTCAGGGGGTGGAGCAGTCGCGTGACGTGCTGCGGCCAGAGCAGGACCGGTACGGCCAGGCCGATGCCTGCGGCACAGGCCAGCCACAGGAGCGCCGGCCCGCCGGGCCCGAGTGTGTCCGAGGCCCGCGACGTGAGTGACGCACCAACAGCCGCGACCAGGACAAGGCCGAGGAGGCCGATGCTGCGGTCCACCAGCACGACGGTGGTGGCCAGCGTCTTGGACCCGGCGGGTAATGCGGTGTCGCGTATCCGGATGACATCCCCGCCGATATTCGACGGGAGGAAATTGTTGAAGAAGGTCGCCACGAGGTAGGACCGCACCAGTGAGGCGGTCCGGGTCACGACATGTTGAGTCCGCAAGAGGAGGCCCCAGCGCCAGGCGCTCAGCAGCACCATCACCAGATACAGGCCGAGCGCGGCCATGAGCCAGCGCCAGGAAGCAGACCTGGTGGTGTCCCAGACCCGCGCGACGTCGACCCGCGAGAACAGGATGTACAGCAATCCCCCGGAAATCAGCCCTTTGGCCATCCAGAGCCAGCGCCGGCGACGTGCACGCGGAGGATTCACAGCGATGTATCCTACAAGGGCTCTATACGGCATGCACATTCTCATGATCGCGCCCGAGCCTTTTTTTGAGCCTCGAGGCACACCGTTTTCGGAATTTCACCGCATCCGCGCGCTGACGACCCTCGGGCACACCGTGGACCTCGTTACGTACCCCTTTGGCAAGGACGTCGACCTGCCGGGGCTGCGGATCATCCGCAGCCTCAAGCCGCCATTTGTGTCGCGCGTCCGGATCGGCCCCTCGTGGGCCAAGGTGCCGCTGGACGCCCTGTTGACGCTGACCGCTTTCCGTATGGCGTTCACGCGGAAGTACGACGTCATCCACTCGCACGAGGAGGGCGGCGCGATCGGCGTGGTGCTGGCGGCTCTCCTGCGCAAGCCACATCTCTACGATATGCACTCGAGTCTGCCGCAGCAGATTTCGAACTTCGGGTATGGACGCGCGACCTGGCTGGCCAAGGTGTTCGAGTGGGTCGAGCGCGTCATGCTCAAGCGCTCCAAGGCCGTGATCGTGATTTGCCAGGACCTGGAGGACACCGTCCGTGCGCAGGGTATCGACGTGCCGATCGTGCTCATCGAGAATGCGGCCGGGTCCGGCGCTGCGCCGTCGGCTGGAACCGGCTTCGCGGTGCGCACGTCGCTCGGGTTGGACGAGACCACACCGGTGGTGCTCTATACGGGCACGTTTGAGGCCTACCAGGGTCTCGACCTGCTGTATGGGGCGATGCAGATCGTGCGCGAGACCGAACCTCGCGCGGCGCTGGTGATGGTGGGCGGAGACCCGGACCAGGTGGCGGCCGCGAAACAGGCCGCGGCCGCGCACGGGCTGGGGGATGCCGCGATCTTCACCGGGCAGCGGCCGGCAGAAGAAATCCCGGCGTATCTGGACGCGGCCACCGTGCTGGCGTCACCGCGCTCAAGCGGCACCAACACGCCGTTGAAGATCTATCAATACCTCCGATCCGGCCGGCCCATTGTCGCCACCAGACTCCGCACGCACACCCAGGTGCTCGATGATGACGTGTCGATTCTGGTCGAACCGACGGCCGCGGGGCTTGCGGGCGGTATCCTGCGCGGGTTCACCGATTCGGGCGCCCAGGCACTCGGCGCACGCGCGAAACATCTCGCGGAGACCAAGTACAGCGACGAGGCCTTCATCGCCAAGACGCAGCGCGTGTATGAGGTGCTGGCCCGATGAACCGCCAGCACTACAGCTACACGCACTACGCGAACCGGCAGGTGGCTGAAGGGTTCGACTCGCTGCGGTTCAGCGGTCCCATCGGCGAGCTCCTGTTGGAGACACAGGAGCGCCTGCTGCTCGACGCGATCGCACCACTGTCGAAGCACCCGACGCCGGAGCGTCCCTGCACAAACGTGCGGGTGCTTGACGTGGGTACGGGCACGGGCCGTGCGGCCATCGGTCTCGCGCGTGCGGGCGCCTCCGTGGTGGGCGTCGATGCGTCGGCCGAGATGCTCGATGTGGCGCGGACACGCGCGACCGCGATGACCGACGTCCCTCTGGACGTGACCTTTGATGTCGGCGATGCGCACGCCCTGCCATTCCCTTCGGAGGCGTTTGACGTGGCCGTCTCGCTGCGCGTGTTGATGCATACACCCGACTGGCGGCGCTGCGTCGGCGAGTTGTGCCGGGTCTCGAAGCAGCGGGTGATCGTCGACTTTCCCTCGCTGACGAGCGCCGCGGCGCTTGAGAGTGTGGCGCGTCATGGCCGCCGGGCGTTCGGCGCGAAGGTCGAATCCTACCGCGTGATGTCGGAACGCGCCGTGCGCGCGGCGTTTGTCGCGCAGGGCTTCCGCATCATCCACATGCATCGGCAGTTTGTGCTGCCGGTTGCCGCGCACAAAGCCATCGGGTCCCGCGAGTTCACTGAGAAACTCGAGCGCGCCTTTGCCGCCCTGGGGCTGCTGTGGCTGCTGGGATCGCCGGTCACCGTGGTGGCCGAACGATGAAGGTATTGGTGACCGGAGCGACCGGGTTTACCGGCGGTCACCTCGCCCGACGGCTGCGCCACCATTACGGGGATACGGTCACGGTGCTCGTCCGCACGCCCGAGAAGGGCGCGGTGCCCGCGGCAGAAGGGTTCCGTGTCGTGGTGGGCGACCTCTCGAATCCAGCCAGTCTCGCCAGCGCCTGTGCCGGCATGGACGTCGTCTACAACATTGCGGCGCTGTACCGGACCGCCGGCTTGCCGCACTCGACGTATCGCGCGGCCAACGCCACGGGTGTGACCTTGCTGATTGAGGCCGCGGCTGCTGCCGGTGTGCGTCGCGTCGTGCACTGCAGTACGGTCGGCGTCCACGGGGACATCGAACATCCGCCGGCGAACGAAGACGCCCCCCTGCGCCCGGGTGACATCTACCAGGTCACCAAGGTGGAAGGGGAGCACATGGCGCGTGAAGCAGCGGCCGCCGCGAAGATCGAACTGGTGATCGCGCGGCCGACGGGCATCTATGGGCCCGGAGACCGCCGGTTGCTGAAGTTGTTCGGGGGCGTGGCGCGCGGCCGATTCGTGCTCCTCGGCGACGGCGAGATCTTCTACCATCTGACCTACGTGGACGACCTGTGTGACGGCTTCCGACTGTGCGGCACCGTGCCCGGCGCGGCAGGACGGACGTACATCCTGGCCGGCGGGGAAGTCACCACGTTGAAGACCCTCATCGCGATCACGGCATCGGTGGCCGGCGTCAGGCCGCCACGGCTGCGGCTGCCGGTGTGGCCCGTCTGGTTGGCCGGGGCGGCCTGCGAGGCGATCTGTGCCCCGTTCGGCATCGAACCCCCGCTGTATCGGCGCCGCGTGGATTTCTTCACCAAGAGTCGCGCCTTCGACATCTCGCGGGCGAAGATTGAGTTGGGCTTTGCGCCGTCGGTGAGTTTGCGTGACGGCATCGGCCGCACACTGGAGTGGTACCGTGCACACGGATGGATCTGATCGCGACATTCCGCGCGTGCAGGACCAGCTCTTCGCGGGTCGCGGCGGTGCGCGCGCGAAATACGCGGCGCTGATCGTCGGCCGCCCCGGGCTTGCCGCGTTAGTCAAATACGAATGTGTTCAGATGGTCGCGCAGTGGGTGCCCGGCGCCCTGGGACTCGCGCTCCGGAAGATCCTGTATCCGCGGCTGCTCGGATCGTGCGGCCGCAACGTCATCTTCGGCCAGGGCGTCGTCCTGCGCCACCCGCACAAGATCCACATTGGCGACAACGTGGTGATCGATGATTACTGCCTAATCGATGCGAAGGGGGACGCCAACCGTGGCATTCGCATCGGCGATCGCGTGTTCATCGGCCGCAACAGCATCCTGTCGTGCAAGAACGGCAACATCACGCTTGGGGATGGCGTGAACATCGGGTTCAACTGCGAAGTGTTCTCGGCGGGTGAGGTCACGATCGGCGAGGACACGCTGCTCGCGGCGTACGCGTACCTCATTGGCGGCGATCACGACTTCAGCGACCGGAGCGCAGCCGTGAACGCGCAGGCGCGAAAAGCGGCGGGGATTCGCGTCGGCAGCGGCGTGTGGATTGGTGCGGGCGCGAAGGTGCTCGACGGTGTCGCCGTCGGCGATCGCGCCATTGTAGGGGCGGGTGCGGTCGTGCGGACGTCGGTGCCCGACGGCGCCACGGCTGTAGGCGTGCCGGCCCGTGTCCTTGGCGCGGCCGGGGGAGCCTGACAACGGATGGCGCGTATCGCCGTGGTGACATCCGCGCCGCCCGGGGTCGAGGGCGGCCATCTGGTCATCGCCCGCTCGCTGGTGCACGCGCTGGGCGACTTCGGTCACGAGGCCTCGCTGGTGACAACGCCGTCATACCCGTTCGGCCATCAGGCGAGAGAGTATTTCGACACCTGGCGCACCAACGTCCGCACGATCGACGGGCGGCGCGTGGACCACGTCATCACCACACGGTATCCGTCCTACGCGGTCCGGCACCCGTCGCATGTGTGCTGGTTAAATCACACGATGCGCGAGTACTACGACCTGTGGGAGGACTTCAGTGGTCGGTTGTCTCCGCAGGGCCGCGTCAAGGAGTCCGTGCGGCGCGGCCTGATCCATGCGGCGGATTCGCACTTCTTCTTCTGGCATGTGAAGCACTTGTATGCCCAGTCGAAGACCGTGCAGGCCCGCCTGCGCCGATGGAATCACACGTCGTCCGACCTGTTGTACCCGCCGGCGCCGCCGCGTGGCTATCGCTGTGACGGCTATGAGCCGTATCTCTTTGTCGTCTCCCGTCTGGCGCCGTTGAAGCGGATTGATCTTGTGCTCGACGCGCTGGCAACGCCCCCCGCAGCGGGCATCCGGTGCGTGATCGCGGGTGAAGGCAGCGACGCCGGCGCCCTTCAACACCGCGCCGATCAGTTGGGACTCCGTGACCGGGTGTCGTTTGTCGGACGAATCGATGATGACGCCCTTGTGGAACATCTGGCACGGTGTCGCGCGGTGGCGTTTGTGCCGAAGCAGGAGGACTACGGATTCGTGACGACAGAAGCCTTTTCGTCCTCGAAGCCCGTGATCACCACGACGGACAGTGGAGGACCTGCCGAGCTGGTGCGCGACGGAGAGCACGGCCGCGTGGTGGCGCCGACCGCCGACGCGCTGGGACTCGCACTGGCCGAGGTGATGGGAAGTGCCGCCTACGCGGAACGACTCGGCACGGCTGCGCGCGCGGTCGCGGACACGATGTCGTGGGCGCGCGTGGCAGCCACCCTCGGCCGCCCTCTATAATCAACGGAACCAACTGCATGTCATACCGAACCCCGCTGGAACAGCGCATCGCCAAAAAGACCACGCAGGCGATCATCGAGCACAACCTCATCGAGGATGGCGACCGCGTGATGGTCGGCCTCTCCGGGGGCAAGGACAGTTGGGCGCTGATCCAGATTCTCGACGTCCTGCAGAAGCGGGCGCCGATTGATTTTTCGATCTGCGCCATCAATGTGAACTCCGGCTACACGGGCTTCAAACACGACGTGGTCACGCAGGCGTGCAAGGAGCGCGGGTGGGAGCTCCATATCGAACACACGACCATCGGGGCCGTCATGGACGACATCCTCGATGATGGCGAAACGCCGTGTTCGCTCTGCGCGCGGTTGCGGCGCGGGGTGTTGTACCGGCTGGCCAACTCGGTCGGCGCCACCAAAATCGCCCTGGGGCATCACCTCGATGATTTTGTCGAAACGCTGCTCCTGAACGTGTTCTTCCAGGGGTCGCTCAAGGCGATGCCTGCGCGCCTGACCTCCGATAACGGCAAGTATGTGGTTATCCGCCCGCTCGTCTTTGTGACGGAAGCCGAGGCCCGGGCGTACACGGCCGAGAACAACCTGCCGGTCATCGGGTGTTGCTGCCCGGCGTGTGGCGATCTGAGCCTCAAGCGCCAGCGGCTGAAGCGCATGATCGCCGAGATGGAACTCGAACATCCGGACATCAAGAACTCGATGATCAAGGCGATTGGCAACGTGCAGCCCCGGCACCTGCTCGACACGCGACTGCATCCCGTCCCGCAGATCGCTGCGGCGCTCACCACCTGACCATGCGCGCGGTGGTGACGCGCGTGACCGCCGCGTCGGTCTCGATCGACCGCGTGGTCGTCTCCCAAATCGCGCACGGCCTGCTCGTTCTGCTGGGGGTCGCGTCCGAGGACGAGGTCGCCGACGCGGACTACGTCGCGTCGAAGATCAAGGACCTTCGCATCTTTGGCGACGATGAGGGGCGGATGAACCGGTCCGTGCTTGAGGTGGGCGGGGCGGTGCTTGTCGTGTCCCAGTTCACGCTGCTGGCGGATACACGACGGGGGCGGCGGCCGTCGTTCATCCGGGCTGCGGCTCCGGACAAGGCGCGCGCGTTCTACGAGATGTTGTGTGACCGGTTGCGGGCAGCGGGATTGCCGGTATCGACGGGAGTCTTTCAGGCCGATATGCAGGTGTCATCCATCAACGACGGCCCGGTCACAATCGTGGTGGATTCGAGGGAGGCACGATGAGAGTAGTGGGAACGATCTGGCTGATGGTGGTGATGCTGGGGGCGGCGGCGACGGCCTCCGCGCAGTCCCGCCCGCTCGTGACCGAAGACCCTGAGACTGTGGGGCCCGGGCAGATTCTGCTTGAGGGCGGCGTGGACTACGCGAAAGAAGCGTTTTACCCGGCGTCCGGCCTGCAGGGCACGTTGTGGCGGTTTGGCACGTTCGGCCTGAGTTTTGGCGTGAGCTCAATCGCGGAGATTCAACTCGACGGCGGTGTGCGGAACACGCTGTCGATTACGAACCGTTTCGCGGCGCCGCTCGACAGCATGCTGGACATTGCGGGCGATTCCACCAGCGACGTCGAAGACGTCGTCGTCGGCGCCAAAGTGCGGTTCCTGTCGGAAGGCGTGCGGCGCCCATCGATGGCCGTGCGCTTTTCGACGCGGTTGCCCAACGCCGGTAATGAGAGCGGACTCGGGCTGGATACAACGGATTTCCACATCGGACTGGCCGGCGCCAAGACGATCCAGTCGGTGCGTGTGGTCGGCAACCTCGGTCTGGGAATTCTCGGTGACCCCGAGCGCGGCGACCGCCAGAATGACGTCATCACCTACGGCGTGTCGCTGGCGCGGGCGGTGGCCAGCGGCGTGGAAGTGGTGGCCGAGTTCAACGGCCGCGCCAACACACGGAGCGGCGTTCCCCCGATTGCGACCGAGAGCCGGTCGGTAATGCGCGTGGGCTCGCGGATTACTCGCGGACCGGTGCGCCTCGACGGAGCGTTGCTGTTCGGCATTACCGAACGTGATCCCACGTGGGGCATCTCGACCGGGTTTACGTGGGTGTTTAACGCGTTCCGCGTGCAGTAGCGCCGGGCAGGCGATCGCGCACACGCGACAACTCTTCCGCTCGCCGCTCGGGTGACCAGCCCAGGACCTCGGCCGTGAGGGTGGCGGCGCGTTCGAGTGCGGCCTCGCCCGGTGTGCCGGCTGAGGCCAGCGGCGTGCGCCGGAACACGACGTCACTGAGGCGAACGACTGCTGAGCGACGCGCCGCATACCGAATCTCGCCACACAGCACCGGCGTCCCAGGCGCCACGCGGTCGAGGCCATCTCCCGCGATGGATTCAGCCACAACGGCCGCGCCCTCGGTGCCATACCAGGAGGCCAGGTGCTGCATGACGTCGCGGTCCAGCGATCGCTGTGCCGACCGCAGCGCCTCCTGCAGGAGGCCATCGCTGTCGGCCACATCTGCGTGGGGCAGCAGCGTCGAGCCGGTGCGCCCCGTGGCCGGCGTCACTCCAAGTGCATCAACGGCGCGTTCAGCGGCGAGGCGGGCCGTGGTGTACTTCACACCGACGAGACTGACCACGCCGTCGACATCGGGCGCGCGAAGAACCTGTGGATCGGGCATCAGGTC
>Ga0222714_10002697_pt1 | contig 18568 bp, 24 predicted proteins | sample C33_3DmetaG_FD_165048 | JGI IMG/M metagenome (GOLD analysis project Ga0222714, IMG submission 165048) | Estuarine water microbial communities from San Francisco Bay, California, United States - C33_3D | ecosystem: Environmental > Aquatic > Marine > Unclassified | place: USA: California...
GCCATTGCCAACCATGCCCTTGTATGTATCCTTGACGACAGTGGGGATATGAACCCTAACCGAGCCAACAAACTCTCTCTGATTCTGCTCGTCGTAGTAACAATAGGTCTCCTTTGTTGATGTGTTATTCTTGTTTACAAACCTAACTATGACAAAGATTTTTCCGTCGTAGACAGTTGACCACATTATCCTGTCTATGTCCCAATTGTCACCGCTTAGGTCATACGGATGTCTAAGCACCTGTATGCTGACGCCGTCATTCTTGAGTTGTGCGGCAGACTGTTCGGTCACATCCCTCTGGAGTGCGAATACAAACAGGCCGTCGGAAGTCACTTCAAGACCGAAGTGCTTCTGGGGAAGCGTTGCTGTCTTTTCAAAACAATGTCGCTTTTCAACCTCACCGCCGCGCGATATGTGTGCGTTGGAGCACACCATTAGTCCGCCAGCTGGGGACGTCAGCTCATTCCTTCTTGAATCAAGCCCCAGCTTGAAGTCTTGTACAAGAAGGTATGGCATTAGTTATTTTCCTTCCATCTGCCCCAAAGCTTTCTCGGCTCTGGGTTGACATCTTCGCCGCCAAGCACGAAATTGCTGTTCTTTGATGCGAGTGCCTTGAGCTTGTTGAAATGAAGCTTTGCCTGGTCGTACTTGATTGCAGAACCTTCATCTTGCAGCAAGGCAAGCATTTCAGCGGAGGCAAACAGTACGATGAGCGTGTCGTCAAGGAGTGCGGTGTCGCTATCCGACGTCATGCGTGGGCAGTTCATATAGGCGAAAAGTCTGAACTTCTGCTCATCACTTTCCGGGATTGGCCACACTTCTATCTGAGAATTATTGGCAGCAATTCTCCACCTGCGAACATTGTCCTCCTTCTGCCCGATTTCGCTGTTGACGATGTTATAGTGTGCTGGGCCGATTCCGCTTTCGCACGCATACCAGTAATCGTTCCAGTTAACCATCACCTTTCGGATTCGGTCTGGGTTGACAGTCTGCGGTATGTTGTAATATCTGACTCCGTCGATGGACTGGATGTCTGTCTCCGTCCACAGGAACGGCCAATCGTACTCAAGCCACAGGCGTTCCTGCACGCGGTTGAGCATGTGATTCATCTGGGGCACGGAATTGATGCCCATTGCCACGCTTGGAGAGGCACCTATTTCCGCTCGCAACTGGTCTCTCAGCTGAGAGAGCGTTGTGTTCCGAGCCATTACTCGGTCTCCTTATCCTTCTGGGTTGACGCAAGTGGACGCACTTCAAGTTCTGGTTCAGCGAGACCAATCTCGGAGAATCGAACTGGAAGCCGCGGGTTCTCACCAGGCCAAAGCTTTGTGATGACTTCCTTGGGGTACTTCGCAACGAGGCGAGAATACTCGCCGTCATGAGAACGCTTGTCCATCGACTCGATGTAGACGATTGAAACCGAACCCTTGCCGTGCATTGCACGAAGGATTGAGGCCTCTGGGACTGTGACGCCGTTCTTATAAACAACATTACCGAGGTCGCCAGACAGTGTGATTGATACTCTTGCTAGTTCCATAGTGACACCAATATACAAAAGGGGCCCGAGCTGTCAAGCCCAGGCCCCCGTTTTTTGCTCAGCTTAACTCGGATTACGAGTCAATCTGGTAGACGCCACAGCCGTTGAGCTGCTTGGCCGCGGTAGCACCAGTCCAGGTCATCGCGCGGTACAGGACGTACTTATCGTGCGGACGAGCGGGGTTATGGGTCTTGCGGTCTTCACCTTCCATAACATAAAGGTTTATGTTATTGCTGTCGATGAAGTAGGCGTAGTCAGACTTATTCATGTCATCCAGAGTCGGATCGTACACGAATGTGCCAACGCCACGCATGGAGATATCGCCCATGCCGATGTCGGTCTTGCCGCTGTTGACGAAGCCAGCCTGGGTGTAGATACCCTTTTCATGGATTTCGGCTTCCAGGGCTTCGATGAACTTCGAGCCAGCGAGCAGGATGTCGGGCTTGCCGCCATAACGCTTCAGCTGACGAACTTCGGCTCTGAGGGTCTTGGTGAGCGTCTGGTTGGTCGGGGAGACGGCGATGGCGTTAGCACCAACAAGGGCGCGGTTTCTCCAGAACTCGTTACCAGCGGTAGCGCGGTTGATGCCACCGACGATGCCCTGGGTGGGGTCATCAGCGATGAAGAAGGAGAGACCTGGGACAAGCTTGTTGTCCTGGGTGCCGTCGTTCCAGAGCATCTCGTTGAAGGAGCGAGACCAGCCTTCGGCCATATCCGCGAGCTTGTGCTCAAGGATGTTGGTGAGAACAGTGACATCGCGCTCGGAGTGTCTGCTGACATTCGAGCCGTCAAGGGTGTCAACGACAGAGATGCCGTCAATCTTGAGCTCGGTGAGGGTCAGCGAGATACCCGCGTGGATTTCCTTCCAGGGGAAGGTGACACGCTTCATGTTGTTCGGATTGTCGTATGAGACCTGTTCGTCACCCACGAAGCCTTCGATACCCGTAGTGTATTCGGAGACGATGGGGATGCTGATGAGACCCTTACCACCTGGGAAGGTCTTCTGCTTGGACATCATTTTGCCGAGCAGAGGCTTTTCCTGGATGGTCTGAGCGAAGCTTTCACCCTTGATGTAAAAATCAAGAGCAGCGTTAGTTATTGATGCGATTTCAGCCGTTGTAAAGGCGGAAATCGGGTTGCCGTCGTATGCCATAGTATTATATGTTTTTTGGGTTTTGGCTTAAATTTAACGAGCCGAGCCACCTCGAAGTGCTGCCCAGGATACCGCCTCTTTGAGCGTTCTGGGTTGCGGAGCAACATTTCCGCTGGACGAACTATTATAAGAAGTCGGCATTCTAGATGGGGTGCTTCGTCCAGCCAGAGAACCTAATCTCTGATTTACTTCATTATACGCCTGTTCGACATACTTTACGGCCTCTTCTGGAGACTTAGGATTGCCTGTAGACTGCATAATTGACTTAACACGATCTGTAACCAACGCTTGCTTATTTCGATATTCAGAATCCTTCATTGTAACCCGAGACTCCCAATCAACCACGGCTTGATACATATTCTGCTTAGTTTGAACTTCAGCTTCCTGTGCTATCTTCGCCTTGTACTCTTCTGTGGCCTTAGCCGACAGTTCGCTTCTGGCCCTGTATGACGCAAGTTCCCTTGCTGCGTCTGGCTCAATGAACCCATTGTCAAGCTTTTCCTGGATGTCAGCTGGCAGTATATCGCCAGTGAATTGGGCCAGCTTAGACATGTGCGAATTGAGAACTTCCTTGGCTTTGAATGGGTCGTTTTTCATCAAGGCCATAACCTCGAATCCTTGCGCCAACTCATCGTTAGTCAGTCCATTAGCTCTCATGTAGTCCGAGATTTCTTCGTAGTGCTTAGCTTTTTCGGCAAGTTGTGCCTTTTCGCGCATCACTTCTTTCCATCTCGGATGATTGTGGAACGGGATATTTTCTTCGGTTGAGCCACCGACTTCAGAGGAGTTGTCCACCCGCTCGTTCGTCGAACCCAATGATTCACTATATCTTGCTGAAGATGACGAGTCTCCATCGGCCATTGTTCTTTTGATTGCTGCATTTCTGACAACATCAAGAAGAGAACGCCTCTTACTTTCGTCTTGCGGAGAGGGACTGTCTCCATTTTGTGTCCCGACATCAGTAGCGGTCAAGCTATTGATGTCTGCCTCAGTTGACGAATCTGTTGCTGTATTAGCGTCTGTTGAATTATCCATCGATGTATATTGTTACTGGTATTTATTCTTTGTCAAATATTATGTTGATGTCGTTTCTGGACGCTTGGCATCTGGGGCGGACGAGGACTGCTCCTGGGGACGTTCTGTCTTGTTACCACCCTCGTCTCCTTGCTCATCTGGGTTTGAGTTGGAGTCGCCACCGACATTGGTATTTGTCTGGGAATTCATGGCAACTACCGAAGGAATCCCAGCTACTACTGCGTCTGATATATCCATTCTGTCGTCCAGTCTAGTTACGGCCTGTTTGGCCAGCCATTCTGGCGAGATGCCAGGTATCTGCATCAACAATGGAGCAATTCGTTCGAAGTTTGATATTTCCTGGGCCTTGTTTGGGCGGCCAGAGGAGCCAGCCTCTATCTCCATAAATATCTCCTCGGATATGGTCTGCATGTCAAACAGGGGCCAGATTGCACCAGGACCAGCTATCTTTTTGACAGTTTCCTCGTTGTAGTACTTGAGCATGACCTGCCCAGCGGCGTTTGCCATACAGCTAAGCATATCGTCAAGATCGTCAATGTTAGACTGTATTGATGACATTCTAGATCCCTCAGCGACTGAAACTTCGGTTGCCGTAGTTCCGTTAGAGGTGCCACCCATGTTAGCCTCCTGCGAGCCGACAACCTTGAGGATATCGTCAAATATCATGCTGGTATCGTACATCATAGGGTCAAAGCCAGCGAGTGGCATTGGCTGGATTATTTGGCCGACATTGGTACCAGGGGTGACCGCGTTCAGTTCAAGCACGGCGTTTGCTGGATGGGACTGGAGCTTCGCCCTGTCTTCATCGTCAAGCATGCCCTTGGGCACGATGTACTTGGGTCTGTTTGCGTGACGTTGCTCGCGCAAGCCCTGTCTGGCTCTGTTGTACTCTTTCTGCATTGGCTGCAGGAGTCTTGAGTCAGAAGACGGATATATGTCCTTGTCAGACTCAATGTCATTGAAGCTCAGAGTGAAGAACGGCCAAAAGCGTTCGATGTAAGGATAAGGAGCTGCAGGTTCCTGCAGGAAGTCTGGATAGCCTTCTGCGACTATGTACTTGAGGTTGTCTTTCTTCGAGTAGATTTCGTAGACAGTGATGTCCTCGTTCTTTGAGTAGGACGGCATGGTCATGCCAAGAGCCTTCCTTATCATGCGTCTGCCAACGGAAACGTCCTTGTTGTATATTTCCTTGATTTCATCATTGCTGAGCACGAACTCCTGGGCGACCCAGTCGGCACCGACAAAGTCCTTTAGCTGTCTGCACTTCGGGTCTGGTATGATTGATGTAGCGGCAGGGAAATCAAAAACCATACCTTCTCTGACTATTTTCAGTTCCTGGTCCTGCAAATCAACCATCATGAGCCTCATCTGCTCCATCTCCTTTGAGGTTTCCGTGAGCTCCTTGTCGTGCATGTCTGCGGCTATTCTCTTTAATGTAGCCAGCTTTTCTGTGATATCTCTAATCTTGTCAGAGTCTTCTGGTCTACGCTCCATGATACGCTCAAAGCCTATCTTGACATAACCAACACCGCATATGCACGCTCTTCGCACCAACTGCTTCATCTGTAACTTAAAGTCTGGAATCTGCTGTTCAAGCGAATACTTGAAGACTATTTCCATTGTCTTCGCAAGTTTGTCCATGAACTGACGCCTCTGGACGCCAGCCTGGAAGTCGGCAAGGAACTCCATGGTCTGCGGAGACGGCGGCATTCCAGCCGCCATGGCCATCTCGGCTTCAGCCTGGGCGGCTTGAAGCATGCCCATACCACCATCCCAAATGGCAAAGTCAAGGGTCTTTCTGCGTCTAGCAACGACAGTCGGGTTCTTCGCGTATAGTGATGCGACTCGCTGTTGTATGTGTCGCTGAACGATGTTCGCGACATACCTTGTATCGCTTGCGTGTGAGTTTTCCCACTGCTTGCCAGCGACAAAATCCATGTCTTCACGCATTCGCGTGAACTGGGGATGCCAAAAAGCCTTGGCTTCTTCTATTTTGCTCAGCCAATCGGCGACAAGATTAGCTCTAGCCTCGTTTGGCATTTCAATGCTTCTTGATATAATCTTACCATTGGCATCGGTTGGAACCTGTGACCCCATCATAGCTGGGTCAATCGGCATTTGTTGTTCGTAGTTTTCCATATGTTTGTTTGTTTGTTAGTTAGAAACCGCCCATTCTTAAGAAATTGTCGTTGCGTTTGCGGAATTTGTCCGCCCACTTGACCCAGGCAAGTGTTCCGCTTTTCGGCACATTGTCAACCTTTACGACAGCACCTCCAGCTCTGACCTGCTTGTCTAGCCCCATACCTATGTGTGCCAGGGCATCTATAAAGTCGTCATGAGATGACGATGGGAACTTCAGTATTTCGTCCTGTGCGTCAGCCCACCATGTGGCAAACCTTGGGAAATATACCTTGCCCATGCTCATTCTGGCGCGAATCGACTGTGCTCTGGTCTGTTTGTCTTTGGTTGGAACAACCTCATCAATCGCGCAATATATTTGTCTTTCTGACATTCGTTTGCGCAAGAATGGACCTATTGATTTAGTAATATGGCCGCTTTCTGCCCACCACATCAGAGGATTCCTTCGCCGCATTAGGTCTATCATTCCCTCCACCACTGTTTCCGTGTCAGCGCGTCTCCACCAGACATCTGGAAGTATCCATATATTGTCCTCATCATCCACTCCAACTGGTAGCAGACACGTGGCATCTCTTTCTTGGTCAGTCGATACAGCATGGTCACTTGCAACATAAAATCGTAGGTTTCTAGGGAGTTCGCTTGGTACGTAGAACTTAAGCCATTCTCGCTTGAAGTAATCTCCGTCATCTGGAGAGGGGGAGCCCTGGTAAAGAGCGGAAAATCCCTTTGGATTTAGACGCTTTGCCTGGTTTAAGAACTCCATGTCAAATCTCTCTGGCCACAAGGCCTCGCCTGGCTTTCTTCCCATAGGGTCATCGTTGACGGCTATAGCTGGGAGCGACAAAACCTTCCAGTTTGCCGCTTCCTCTGGGACGTAGTACGAGTTTTTGGGGTCAATCAGTCTTCCAACTAAGTCATCTTCGTGCCATCTGGTCATAATAATGACGACTCTAGCTCCCGCGGTCATCAATCTGGTCATGGCAACGTCCGTAAACCATGACCAAAGCTTGTCTCTCAGTGTTTTCGAGTCAGCTTCTTCTCTGTCCTTAATAGGGTCATCAATAACCAGCAAGTCCGCACCGCGGCCCGTAAGAGAACCACCTCTTCCAACGAAAACGGCTATGCCGCCCTCCTCTGTTTGAATTCTGTCCGAGGCCTGTGAGCCAGCCTTTAGCTTACACAGTGGGAAAGCTTGCTTAAATATGTCAGATTTCATCGTGTCTCTGACATGACGACCAAAGTCTCCAGCAAACTCGTCGTTATATGTGGCAAAAATCATGTGACGATACGGGTCCTTCCCCAAAAACCACGCAGGAAAACGCCTGGAAGCCAGTTCAGACTTGCCATGACGAGGAGGCATGGTGATAATTAACCGCTGAATTCGTCCAGCCTCAACCTCTTCGAGCGCGGCACAGATAACTTCGTGATGCTTGGCCGCGGAATACCTGCTTAAGTCGGTGTTGTCTGGGTCTTCTGGACTCGGCATCGTTAACTTGGTGAAGTCAAGGATGCTGTTTTTGGCTTTTTTAATAGAAATGAGCCTCTTGGCGGCCTTTATCTGCCGCTCAAGGTGCTCTTTCTTGTTCTTCGATTCTTCGGACATTAGGCAGGTCGCAGACCGATGCGGTAATTTACGCCATTTATCGTAACAATAGCATCAAGCGTGTCAGAGCCGCCAGAGTGTGCAGCTGTGCTGTCAAGCGAGAAGGTAGGCCCAGAGCCAGTTGACAGTGTTGTGGATTTGATGTTGCCAATTACTTCTAGCTTTGAGGTGGCATTCCATGTTGCTGAATTAACTCCAACGCCTACATTTCCACTGTTATCAATGACAGTAGCATCTTGGTCTGGGTTCTGCGTAGAACCATCTTCAATGACCAATGCTCGGCCAGTTCCGAGTTGCGTCACACGAAGTGCTGTGCTGGCACTTGTCACATTGACTGTTTGAACGGCAGAAAAGACGTTTCCGTTTTGCAGGGAAGCCAGAACCTTCCAAGCACCAGTTCCGTCTCGGAAGTTAAGGTTAGCACCACCAGTTGTAATCCATAGGTCGCCAGGGGTGGTAGCACTTGCAGAGGTTCCTCCGATGCCAACATTTAGGCCAGCAAGCCCGCCAACTGAGGTGAAGTTGACCTTTCCCGTAAACGTAGTGCCAGACTTGGGAGCAAGCTTTCCAGCTTCTGCAACAAGTTCGTCCTGGTAGACGAATTCGTTTCCTTTTGTCTTAGGTGCAATCAGAGGACCATATCCGCCTTCAAGGACGTCTATATTCGCATAAGGACTTCCGTCTGTCACTGAAAGAATCATTCCATTCGTAAATGTGCCATAATAACCCTGCAATGTTGTATTCGTTGTCCCCAGGTAAAGAGTCCAAAAGCTTCCATTAAAAACGGCTTCACCTCCATTTCCGCCATTGGTCACTGTGACACTTTGATTATGATAACTAGAAGGACCAGAAATCGTCACTTCGGAGCTTGTCGGTTCGCCTGTATATCCGTCTATGTATGTAATCGTAGTCGTATACGTAGCAGTCGATAGTTCGCTAATCCAACCGCTGTTTCTGATTGCCGTAAGGTCGTCCTGCTTTATCGTATCTGAATCTCCACTATCAGAAATCTCGACAAATCCAGCGGGGATTGATGTAAGATAGCCCTGTGACGTGACAAAGCTTTCGGTAGCATATCCAGTCAAGTCTGTTGAGCTTGAAAGCTCGGTCCATGCCGCAGGATGCGTAATAGGACCATAACCCGCGCCACCGATGTAAGTATTGAACCAATATATCTTTCCGTTGAGATAAACTATGTCTCCCTCGTTGTATGTCCTGCCGTTGTCATAAACTGCAATCTTAGCGTCAATGACTTCTTGTCTCGCGACATTTGCCGTGCTTTGGGCTTGGTTTGCAATACCTTGAACCCTGTTTATTTCGTAATCGACATAACCTTTAGGAGTCAAGGCTGCTCTTTGGACACCTGCGTATGAAATCTGGTTTGTATTGAACTCAGCTGCGCTGTATATGATTGGCTTTATAAAGGCTGTACCAGGAACGTTAAGTTGAGCCCATTCCGAGTTTGGAGCACCATTCACGCCGACCTGCATGGGCTTTATCTCACCCTGTGCGACTGACGCACCAAACGTCTTCCATGTTTGAACCATGCAGTTCATCATGTCTCGCATGATAATGACTTCTGGGTTCTCTGGTGCTGGATTGCCGACAATCCACCAAGGTCCGTTCAAGAAGTTATAACCATTATTGTTTGGAGCGGGATATGTAACATTAGAGTTTGAATCAAATGAGGCATTCTTGAATATCTGACCTATGAGTGTGTTGGACACGTCCCCCTCATTAAACAGCATGTTTGCAGCAACTGAAGACGTGTCTTCGCGCTTGTGGACGAACTGGTAGGCCTGTGAGTCTATCCAGTTCTTAAGCGACAGGGCAGAGCCGTAGACCTGGCCGACATCGGCGTAACTCGCGGCAGCCGACTGAGCTGAAGCGTGTGCTTCGTTGCGCGACTGGTTGGCGTCTATGGCGTGTGAGCGAGATTCTGACCTAGCAATAGCCGAGTCTATGGCTGCGTTCTGGGCAACTAGCCCCGCGGCCTCGGCGTTGGTCATGTGTGCTTCGGCAAGCTGTTTGGAGTTTGCAGCATCCGCCGCCCAGCTGGCTGCATCGGAAGCACTTGCCGCAGCCTGTACCGCCACAGTAGGGTCGTAGTTTGCTGCAAGGTAGTTTGCAGCGGTAGTTGTGGCGACAGTCGTAGCCACGGATGTTGCCGTGTCGGTAGTCTGGGCAACCAGGGCACCTGGGACCTTGAGGCTTCCGTCGGCGTTCTGGATCTCGTTAAGTCTTGATATTGTTTGATTTACGGAAGATCTGGCCGCGTTAAGCTCTGCCTCGACCTTATCTCCTGGGAGCGGTGTAGTCGGGTTCAGTGACTGGTAGTCTTCAAAGTTATACTGTCTGTTGTAAGGAGGAGGCTGGTTGCTCATAATACAAAATGTCTGGTTTGGTTGATTTTTTCAAAAATTTATGTTACGGGGCATCAATGGAATCGACCGCCGCGTCCGCTGTGGCGGGAGGGGTAGGGGGCGTGGAAATATCGCCAGAATCGACTGAATCCAACTCGACGACTGACGCAAGCGACTGACGCGTCACCTCGACCATCGCCTCCAAGTCCGCGAGGGACATCTGGGCGAGGGGGAGGGAATCGGACTTCGGGGTCGCACTTGCGTTAAGCCCTGCTGCCTCCAGAGTCCACTTTGCCGCTTGAAAGCGGACAGCGGAGGGCGTGGCAGGGTCGCGGAGGATGTGGAGGACGCACCCCCACGCGAGGGAGGCTCCCTCCCCCTTGACCTGCCTCTCCAGATTCTGTGAGACAGCGTGTCTCACTTGCGTCAATCCCATGAGGCGGGACGCGGCGTGGGGGGACAAATATCCCGCGTCCTTGGCGGCTCTCCTGCCGTCCCCGCCGTTCGTACAGAATGCCTCCACAAAGGCTCTCTGCTGCTCTGTGAGGCTCTCCACCCCAACCCCAGACTCAAACCGCCCCAGCGAGCCGTTGCGGACGCTTCCCGCCCTTACCGCGATACCGCCGCCGCCCTTGGTCTGCTCATGCTCCATGCCCGACATCGTGCGCGAGGAAGTCCACGCGTCAACCGCCAGACGCTCACGCGGACATGACGCAAGAGGGGGAGCCTTGCGGCTCCCTTGCTCACTTGCGTCAATCTTGGGTCAGTAGGAACCCTCGCCGTTGAACACGCCCTCGCGTCCATCTGGCTTTTGACCGCGAGCGTTCAACTCTTCGAGCAGACGCTCAACGCGGAGTCCGTTGTAATGAGCCTTGCCGTGACCGCCCGCACCCTGCCGCGTCGTGAGGCAGTTCGCGTAGTACGCCTGCACCTGCTCGTCAGAAAGTTCTTCGTACTCACGCTTCTCTTTCTTTTTTTTCTTTTCCTTTTTCTCCACAGGATTGACGCAAGCGACATTCATTTTCATGTCACGCACGAGCCAATTTATTTTTCCGTCCGTCATGTACGAATCGTTAATCCAAGTACGCTCGCCGCCCTTGCCGTCGCCGATGATGGAGACAGCGAGAGTGAAGTGCTGTCCCTCGAACTCGATGTTGACCGCACCGCAGACTTTCGAGAACCAGCAGACCGACAGAGTCAGTCGGCACAGGTCGCGAACCTTTGCGGGATTGGAGATGATGGCTTTCGTCGTTTCGTTGTGCTTATGTGTTGTCATGGCATGAGCAAACAACCGCCGACATAGGATTGACGCAAGTGCAAAAAAAAGACCGCCGAAGCGGTCTTGTCTTTCTGTATCTGGAAAACGATTACTCGCTCTCGTCCTCGTCGCCCTCCTCGTTCAGTTCGAGGTTCGCGACCATCTCCGCGTCACGCGTGGCGAGTTCAATCAACTCCTCCGCGAGTTCGACGAGGTGCTTCCGCTTTCGTGCTTCCTCTTTCGAGGACACGCCCTCGTCCCAATTCTCGATGCAGTCTGCCAAGTCGAGGGCGGTGTTGTTGAACCGACAATAACTCATGTTGCTCATGTTGTGTTTGGTTTTGTGTTGGATGCCGTGAGGCGAGTTCAACAAACGCGGGACACGCGATTGACGCAAGTGAAAACAAAAAAGCCCCCGATGAAGGGGGCTTGTCGCCGTCATGCGTTTTTGTTTACGCGTATGCCGCCGCGAATGACGCAAGTCCTCTCTCGTCGCGTCCTGCGATGCACCGATGCAGGAGACGCATCGCGTCGCAGGACATCGGGTGCAGATGAACGCCGCGAGGGGCGAGCATCGTCCTGTGCTTCGAGGTGGTCACGCTCACCTTGGCTTCGTTGACGAACCACACGCGGCGGCCACCGCGATTGACGCAAGCGAACAGCGGGTGATGGTGTCCATACGAGAACACCACATAGCCTGTCTCGTAGTTCAACGCGAACACCGAACCAGCGGTGAAGGTTTCCTGCTCCTCGATGAAGGGACGAGCGTCGCGGATGGCGGTCTTGATAGCGGGTCGCATGGCTTCAGCGGCTGCGGGTGGTGAACTCGTAGCAAGCGACGGAGTCGGACGCGTCCTTGAGGGACGCAGACCAGCGGTGCGTGAGGCGAGCGAGGGACATCAACGCATCACCGACGAGCCAGAGGCTCGCGGAGAGGATGCGTTGCGTGATGGGGCGGCGGGGTGGGTAGTTCATACATGAGCAGAAAAGGCGGGACGCAGGATTGACGCAAGTGAAAACAAAAAGCCCCCGATGTCGGGGGCGTTGCGTTCCGTATGTGCGAACCGCTTACATCTTGAGACGGACGCGGCGAACCCACATCCCGTTGTGAAGCGAGAGGTGGGCGAGCGAGACGCCCATCCGCTTCTCGTGGAACTTGCGGATGTCGTCCTCGATGTCCTCGGCTTTGATGCGAGCGAGTTTCTCCAACTTGCGGAACGCGTCCACACGCTCGCTTCCCTCGAACGCCGCGAGGATGTTCTGGGTGAGCGTGTCGAACTCCTGCCACACCACCGCGGAGGCGATGGTCTGGAGCGTGGGGTTGGACGCGGTGTGGGCGGTGGGCTTCTTCTTCTTCTTGGTGTGGTTGCTCATGGCGAGTTCGTTATAGGTCGGTGTGCGGGATTGACGCAAGTCGATTTAGTAGTCGTCTCCGTAGATGGGTTCGTCGCACTCGTACTGCTCGCGGATGTCGCGGCGGTAGCGGCTCATCTGTTTCTGGTGGCAACGCGGACAGGTGCGGCACAGGAAGAATCCGTAGCCGTCATACTGACGCGTGGGCGTGAGTCCGCTTCCGCAGAGACACTTGAGGACACCATCGGGGGCGGGAGTAGAATCGGTAGACATGGGATTGACGCAAGTAGGGTTAGTTCACGCGGTCAACGCCGTAGCCCAACGCACCGAGGCGGTCGTTGATTTGATACGGAAGTTCAAACGCACCATCGTAGTCGATAGCCTCGCCCATCATGCCGTCGTCCTTGTACGCGATGGTGACGGAGCCTTCCTCGTAGATGCTGTGGTCGTCGCTCTCAACTTCCCAGCCGACCATGATGTAGCCGTCGGAGGGCTGACGGAAGCGAAGCGTGAAGGTGGCTCCTGCTGGTGCTTTGTCGAGCGTGTGTCCCGATTGGGAAATCATGCTGACGCTGGCGGTGGGGTCATTCCATTGAATGACTGCGGGGTGGTTTAGTTTCATGTTGTGGGTGCGTAGTGCATCTCCCATTACGCACCGCGACGCGTCTGACACAAGGGCAAAAGAAAAGCCCCCATCTCTGGGGGCTTGGATTGACGCAAGTGGCTCGCGTCAGTTGAACCGCGACGGAGGCAACGGCTCGTCGTCGTCCGCGTCTCGCTTGTCCTTCGCGTCCTTCGCTCGCTTGTCCGCTTCCGCTTGCTTGCGGGAAAGCATCTCGTCGAGGAAGTCGTTCAGCGAAACCTTGTCGCCCTTCTTGGGCTTCTTCGGTTCGGACGGCTTGCGGTCTTTGGTCTTGCGGACTTCGATGAAGCCACCGATGTCCTTGGTGGTGGTCGTGGTTCCGTCCTCGTCCACGCCGTCATGCTCCTTCTCCGCGTCCGTGAGGATGGGCGGCACGATGTTGGTGATGCCCATACGCTTCTCCTGCTTCGCCATCTCCTCACGCATCGCGTCCTGTGCGTCCTTGTCGTCGGGGTGGTGGAGGTTCTTGCCGCACAGCGTCTCGTCAAAGACGAGTTCGATACTGCCGCGTTCCTCGTCCTCTTTGATACGCATCGCGACCAGAACGCTGGTGTCCATCATCGGGAAGTGGTCGGCGGGGAGTTCACCCACGGAGTGAATCCACGCCTCGACCATAACCTTCGCGGGGTCTTTGTCCGCACCCTTGCTGATGCGTTCCAACTTCTTCGCGGAGTATTCCGCACCGCCCTCGTTGAACATGACGACAGAGGCACGGAGTGCGGCGGCGAACTTCGCCGTGTCGATGTTGGAACGGATGGCGTGGGCATCGCCAGCCAACTTCGCGGAGCGAGCCGCGAGGACGGAAGTCTGTCCGATGTGCGACAGGATTGACGCAAGTAGCGGATACCAAGTTTCGAGGACGGAGCCGCCGCGGAGTTTCATCTCCGCGATACGCACCTCCCAATTGGTTTCATGCAGGGTCGGCTTGATGCCGTCCGTGCCGTCGCCGTCGCTACCTTCGTTGTGGGACTTGTTCTTCATGGTGTGGTGTTATTTCTGGGTTTGTGTGTGGGGGGAAAGGTGTCGCACTACGCAGTTGGACATCGAGGCGATGGCAACCGCCATGCAGACATAGCAGACGATGAGCAGGATTAACGCAAGTCTGTCCTTCATCGGAAAGAGAGAGCGTGTCCTTTCTCACGCACGATTGACGCAAGTGTCTCGCGAGCCTTCTCTGGCGTGTTCCACTTGCCGCCATGAAGTTCGGGCAGGGCGATGGTGTTCGCACTCTGGTCGTCCGCGTGGATGTCGCATCCGTAGCCGTAGCCAGACCGATGCGACTCCTCGGCTTCCGCTACGGACTCCATGAGGGCGAAACCGATGCGGCGGAGGGACGCGGTGTGCGACAGGAAGAACGCCATGCGTTCGATGTCGAACGGCTGTCCCGCCTGTTTGACGACCACCGCGTGATTCATGTGGAAGCCCTTGTCAGCCTTGCGTGAGCCGCTGGAGGTGGACGCGTAGCAACAGACCAACTCGACAGTCCTGCGGGTCATCTCCAAGGCATCGACCACGGAGATGATGGCAGAGCCTCGGTTGATGACATCGGTGTCGCTGGTGGAGCATGGGTACGCCATGGGGACGAGGATGCGGACGAGTTTCGCACGACCCCTGTCGGCTCCTGCTCGGTTGCGGAAACAGGCATCGTCGCCGTAGGAGAAGCGAGCCATGTCGATACGCTCGCCGTAGTAGTCATGCCGCCACGCGTTGCCAGCGGAGAGGGACGGCGAGGGCAGGTTCGCGAACGCCTGACGGATTGACTTAGCACCATCACGCCATCCGTACTTGGCGAGTTTCATGGCTTCGGTGAACGAGCCGCCAGACCATCCGTCGCCCCCCTTGCGGGACGAGCGTTCGGACTTCCAGACACCGCCATGCTCCGCGACACGCAGAGCGTGTTCGACGGAGTGGTAGACGCGGACGGCACAGGTGTCAGTCGTGCGTTCGCGGATGTTGAGCATGGTCATAGGATTGACGCAAGTGGCTGGATTAGGGCAGGAGTCCTCCGCAGACTTTCTTGGCTTCCTCCAAGACGCGGCGTTTGCGTTCCGCGTCCATGCCGTGCCACAGGACGGCTTCCTCGACTTCATCGCGAGGGATGCCGATAGCCAACGCCCTCGCCCCCTTGATGGTGGAACGCGGGGACACGATGTGACGCTCGGTCAGATTCTCCACCGCCTTGCGGACGGCACGGATGTATTTGCACCAGCCCTGCGTGATTTCTTCGGGGGCGAACTGCTGGGCGATGGTTTCCTCCATGGCTTCGTCGTACTCGATGTGGATGTAGAACCAGCGGGAGCGACCAGCCTCGTCTTGGGCGTTGCGTCCGATGTAGTCCATGGTCGCACCCTTGCCGAAAGTGTTCGCGGCTCCGATGAAGTGGAAGTCCTTGTGCTTCTCGACCATGCCGTTCGGGAAGTCGCAGATGCCGTTGTCCAACGCCGCGTTGATGGCGAGCAGAGCCTGCGGGTCGGACGCGTCAATCTCGTCCATGAGGAAGATGCCGCCTGTCGTCCACGCACGATAGAACGCCGTCTCGACATACTTGCCGTGGGGATTGATGAAGCCCAGCAACTTCGCTTCGTGCGGAACAGCACCCGTGAAATAGAACGGGAGTTTGAGAGCGTTCGCGACCTGTCGGGCGATGGTCGTCTTGCCAGAGCCAGCACCGCCTACGAGCATGACATTGTCGCGGGTCGCCATCTTGAGGACGCGGTCAAACTTCTTGTGAACGATGCCCTCGATGACGCGAGGCTCATCGTCGCCCTGCTGAATCTTGATGACGCGAGTCTTGCTCCCACGGATTGACGCAAGTGGCATCTCATCGCGGACGATGCGGCGAACATCTTCGAGAGTCACCGCGGACTGCGTGGCGTGAACCATCGCCTTGACGATGCTGTCGGACATCGCGAGAGCCATCTTGTCGGCATCGACCATCTCGCGGACGCGATTGACTTCGATGTGCGACAGCGTGGAGGGGCGAGTGCGGATGTCGGACGGACGCATCTTGATGACAGTCCGCAGGAGTCCGTCCTTCTTGTCGTCGTAGATGTCGATGATTTGCTTGTGGTTGAGAGCGTTGAACTGCGAATCGGAAACGCCCTTCAGATTGAACCAGCGGTTATAGTGGGCTTCCGTGTTGCAGTTCTCCGCGTCCTCGCTGATGTATCCGTATCCGCGAGAGGGCATCACATCGGTGAGAATCTCCATCGTCCACTCGGACAGCGGGATTTCCTTCCTGTGCGTCTGCTTCTCGTTGTAGGACATCTCGGCGTAGGTCTTGGGGGTTGCGGTTTCGGGGTTTGTGTTATCGGTTGGGTGCGTCATGGCAAAGAGGTTTGTGTACCCCCACAGGATTGACGCAAGTGGAAAGTCATACGATGTTTTACATGGAGACGGAAAAGAAAAAGCCCTCCGATTGGAGGGCTTCGCGTCAGCCATGATTGACGCAAGTGGGAACGACCCCACGGATTGACGCAAGTGCCTACTCGGAGTCCGCGTCCGCGTCGGCGAAAGTCGTCACCTTCTCGATGGTGCGGACTTCGATTTCCTTCGTGATGGAGACGACCCTGCGACCATGCTTGTTCGCGTAGTCCATCATCGCTTCCTCTGCCGCGTCACGGAACGAGACGCCCTGCTCGCGGACGATGTCGCGGATGATGTTGTCCAGCGTCTCATGGATGCGGATGTGGTGCATCACGCATCCGTTCGCGTCCGTGGACGGAGCCGTGTCGCTCAACTTGCGTCCGCGACGGCGGGAGGGGGCGGTATCCGTGGTGGTGGTGGTGGTGTCGGTCATGTTGGTGGTATCTTGGTGGTGGTGGTGGTGGTGGGAAATTATGCCTTCTTACGCTTGGGCTTCTTCTTGGACTTCTCGCGCTCGTTCTTGATGATGGTTTCGATGAGCGTGATGAACTCTGGTTGTGCCAAGGCGGTGGTGAACTCTTCGGCAAAATCGGTGGTGCCGTCCTTGAGTTCTTCGGTGCCGTCCTTGAGTTCTTCGATAGCCGACTCGCTTTGCTCCACGAGGTTCTTCATCTCTTCGAGATTGGACTCGACTTCATCGAGGCGGTACTCGAAGTCCTCGACTGTGGAGACGCGACCCTCAAGGTCATTGACCGACTCGATGAGGTCGGCTCGTTCTGGGGTGGTGGTGGTGGTGGTGTCCTCTGCCTTGATGGGCATCTGGGCTACCTTGATACCGAGTTTGATGGTATCAAGTTCCTCGTCGAAGATGAACTTGGCGAGGGCGTTCTGGATGTACTTCTTGATTTTCATGTGGTGGTTTTATTTGGTGGTGGGAAAGAGATTGTAAGTGCCGTCAGAGAACACGATGCCATTGGTCTCGATTGACGCAAGTACTAATTGCGGCTGATGTTTCTGTCCTTCGATGAACCTTTCGTATTGTTCCGCTTGGGCGATTTCTTGAAATCGGGACGCCCGAAGTTCGCGGATGCACCCCTTGCACAGAACGGCTGGCTCTCCTTTCTTGCTGGTGGTGGTGGCGAAGGGAGGGTTCGCGAAGTAGGTCAGAACCTTCTTCGCCTTGTCGCATTGGTAGCAGTTAATCATGTGTGGTGGTTGTGGGTGTGGACACAGTATTGACGCAAGTGGTGGTGGTGGTCAAGCGTCTTTCTTCTTTTTTCTTTTGGCGGTGGTGGCTGGGGCTGGCAGAGCCGCGATTGATATGGCTACGCCCTCCTTGCGTTCGCCGACCCAAGTCTTGCTGATGCGGAGCGTGGACACGCATGAGTCGTCGGTCATGATGTTGAGTTGCTGTAGGACATCCATCGCGAGTTTGGCGAGGTTGTCCGTGTCGGGCTTGTGGGTGTGCGGGGTGTGCCACCGCTGGGGGTCCTTGGTGCCGAAGTAGAAGTCCATGCGGATGATGAGCGGGACATCTGGTAGTGGTGCTACCCAACGCTGGGAGAGTTTGGCTTGCTGGACTGCTCCCACCAAGATACGCTTCCAAGCCTGTGAGTTGGCATCGCCGTTCGAGATGATGCGTCCTTGGTAGAAGCGTGGGCGTGGTTGTGGGCGTGGGTGTCCTGTGCAAACTATGAAAAGATCAAAGGACTGTGGTGGTTGTTCGTTTTTTTCCATTTGTTTTATTTATTTAAGTGCGTGATGGGCGATATGGGTTGTAAGCAACAAGAGCGTAAGCGCCCCCTTGGGGCTTACTCTATACCCATATATATCCTCATCATCCTCGTTGATTACCAACGACTTACGCATGGGTTGAGGAAGGTGGGTTGAGTACGAGGTTAAGTTGCTGATAATCATATGGTTGTGCATTACGCTTCCTCACTTTCCCCGCGAGGACGTTCCTCAGTTTCCTCAAACTTGTATTCGGCGTACTTGCGGGTCACGCGGTCAAACAGACCACGCTTCTCGGGAGCCATGCTGACGCCCAGACGAGCAACCAGGTTTCGGACAGTCAGCACGCTCAAGCCGAACCGCTTGGCAGTCTGCTCGACTGTCAGA